>Ga0310786_10000357_pt1 | contig 74552 bp, 59 predicted proteins | sample AusTroGonzalo_MG_FD_203881 | JGI IMG/M metagenome (GOLD analysis project Ga0310786, IMG submission 203881) | Bovine rumen microbial communities from tropical cattle in Woodstock, Queensland, Australia - Gonzalo_03 (v2) (version 2) | ecosystem: Host-associated > Mammals > Digestive system >... | reverse complement strand
AAACCGTAGCAACAGCGAGCTCTTCGTAATGAATGCTGACGGTACCAACAATCAGCAGATTACTCGTGACAATTTCCGCGAAGGCTCTCCAGTATGGAAGGCCGACGGCCGTTTGGCATTCCTCAGCAACGAGGGAGGCAGCAGCCAGATTTGGGAAATGAATGCCGACGGAACTGGAAAGAAGCAAATTACAAACTACGACGGTGATATTGAGGGTTTTGGTTTCTCTCCCGATGGAAAGAAAGTACTCTTTATCGCTCAGGTGAAAACGGTAGCCTCTACGCAAGACAAATACCCAGATTTGCAGAAGACTTCGGGTATCATTGTGACAGAGCTGATGTACAAGCATTGGGATGAATGGACTACGACTGCTCCCCATCCTTTTGTAGCGGACTATAACGAAGGCGGACTGGCCAATATCACCGACCTCTTGGAAGGCGAGCCTTACGAAAGCCCGATGAAGCCTTTTGGAGGCATGGAACAATTGGCCTGGAGTCCCGATGGTTCCAAGATAGCCTATACATGCCGCAAAAAGACTGGTTTGGAGTATGCCATCTCCACCAACTCCGACATCTATGTCTATGACCTGGCTTCCAAGCAAGTGACCAATATCACGGAGGAGAACAAGGGCTACGACACCAATCCGACCTATTCACCTGACGGACGCTACATCGCATGGCAAAGCATGGAACGCGACGGCTACGAGAGTGATCAGAACCGCCTGTTCGTCATGGACTTGCAGACGGGTGAGAAACGTTTTGTAAGTAAAGCTTTTGAGAGTGATGTGGATGACTATATCTGGAATGCTCAGTCTGACGGCTTCTATTTCATTGGCGTATGGCACGGCGAAAAGCATATCTATAAGGTGACACTCGACGGCACCCTTACCCAGCTCACGGAGGGTCAGTATGATTTCGGCTCCGTTGCTTTGGCTGGTGAAAGCCTCATTGCCAAGCGTCACAGCATGATGGAGGCCGATGAAATCTATTTGGTGCCCACCTCTCCAAAGGCGGCTGTGACCCAGCTTACCCAAGAGAACAAGCAAATCTACGACCAACTTGCCAAGGGTAATGTAGAAGGTCGCTGGATGAAGACTACCGATGGTAAGGACATGCTCACCTGGGTGATTTATCCTCCTGAGTTCGATCCCAACAAGAAATACCCCACCCTGCTGTTCTGCGAGGGTGGTCCACAAAGTCCTGTGAGCCAATTCTGGAGCTACCGTTGGAATTTCCAGATTATGGCTGCACACGGCTATATCATCGTAGCCCCCAACCGTCGTGGTCTCCCAGGTTTTGGCAATGAATGGTGCGAGGCCATCAGCGGTGACTATGGTGGCCAGTGCATGAGAGACTATTTTACGGCTATCGATGAGATGGCGAAGGAGCCTTATGTAGATGAAACCAAGTTGGGTTGTGTAGGTGCCAGCTTTGGCGGTTTCTCCGTTTATTGGTTGGCGGGCAATCACAACAAGCGTTTCAAGGCATTTATTGCTCATGACGGAATCTTCAACATGGAGATGCAATATTTGGAGACAGAGGAAAAATGGTTTGCCAATTGGGACATGGGCGGTGCTTTCTGGGAAAAGCAGAATGCCGTGGCACAGCGTACCTTTGCCAACTCCCCACACCAGTTTGTGGGCAATTGGGACACCCCTATCCTCTGCATCCACGGCGAACGCGACTATCGCATTCTGGCCAACCAGGCGATGGCAGCTTTCGATGCAGCGAAGATGCGTGGCATACCAGCTGAGTTGCTGATATTCCCTGACGAGAACCACTGGGTGCTTAAGCCCCAAAACGGCATTCTCTGGCAACGCACTTTCTTTGAATGGCTCGACCGATGGTTGAAATAACATTGAGAGATTGAGAGATTGAGAAATTGAGAGATACAGTTTTCAATTCTCAATTTGAGATAATTAACAACATTATTAACAAATAGTTTTATTAACAATCTTTTTATTAAAAAACAGTTATGACTAAGAACACAGAAAACAAGGGCATGAGCCGTCGCAATTTCTTGCGTCTCTCTGCTCTCGGCCTGTCAAGCTTGACTATCATGCCAAGCTGGGCACAGGACGGTGTAAAGGTTGCTCCAAGCGACCGTGTTGTATTGGGTTTCATCGGCCTAGGTCAGCAGGCACTGAATGACTTCGGTGGCTTCGCTGGTTGCGCTGGTGTACAGGTTGCAGCTTGCTGCGATATTGATACCAACAAGACTGAGCGTTTCCGTCGTCGCGTTGCACAGTGGCAGGCCTCTAAGGGCATGAACGAGCGTTGCGACAAGTACGAGCAGTACGAGCAGCTCCTTGAGCGTAAGGACATCGATGCAGTAGAAGTTGCTTCTCCAGACCACTGGCACACTCTGCAGACCATCCACGCTTGCCAGGCAGGTAAGGATGTTTACTGCCAGAAGCCTTTGACCTACACTATCACTGAGGCTTATGCTATGCAGGAAGCCGTTCGTCAGAACAAGCGCGTATTCCAGACTGGTAGCCAGCAGCGTTCAAGCGGCGAGTTCCAGAAGGCTATCGAACTGATTCAGGCAGGTAAGATCGGTCACGTTGAGAAGATCTACTCTAAGGTAGGTGATCCTCCACGTCCAATCGAGAAGATGTATGAGGAGTTCGGTGGTGTTCAGCCAATTCCTGCTAACTGCAACTTCAACCTGTGGCTCGGCCCGTTGAGCGATCCTAAGATTGAGTACAACGACCAGCTCTGTCCTCCTATCACTCTGGAAGAGAGTGTAACGAAGAATGGTAAGACTACTGTTGTTGTTGCTGAGAAGCGTGAGGCATTCTGGGGTGCTTGGCGTTGGTATCGTGAGACTGGTAACGGTTACACCGCTGACTGGGGTGCTCACATGCATGACATCGCTAACTGCGCTATGGGCTTCGATGGTCTGCAGCCAGTTGAGTACTATCCACGTGGCTACCAGAAGGAGAACGAGGCATATTCTGCTCGTTATCCGAACGGAACCATCCTGCTCGAGCATCCTTACCTGACCAAGGAAATGGACGGCGAAGACAATCCTAATGCTCAGGGTCTGAAGTTCATCGGTACTAAGGGCTGGATCAACGTAGCTCGTGGTTACCTGGAGTGCTCAGACAACTCACTCGTTCCAGAGAATCTGCGCGGCAACAAGCCACGTATGATGACTGCCGAGGAGCGTCAGCGTATGTTCGAAGAGTACAGCAAGCGTGCTGCTCAGGCAGAGCGCGGTGGCCAGCGTCAGCAGGCTCGCAACTTCGAAACAAGTTCTCCTCACATGCAGAACTTCATCGATTGCGTACGTTCTCGTCAGCAGACTATCGCCCCAATCGAGGCTGGTGTATCAAGCGCAGTATTCTGCTGTCTCTGCAACATCGCTTACGAGTTGGGTCGTCCAGTGAAGTGGAATCCTGCTACTCGTACATTCGTAGACGACAAGGAAGCTGCTGCTCACCGTCTGTACTACTACGAGTATCGCAAGCCTTACGTGCTGCCTTACCTCGACAAGCGTTGCTAATCGTAGCATTGTATGTAAAAAAGAGGGAGCCAATCGGCTCCCTTTTTTTATACCAGCTGTTGTCTTATCGCTTCTCGCACCAGCGATGCCGCATTGCTCACGCCCAACTTCTGACGGATGTTCTTCATATATCCATGAACCGTTTCAAAACTCAGGAAGAGTTTGGTGGCAATCTCCTTGGAGGTATAGCCCTCCACTATGAGGCGCAAGATTTCCAGTTCTCGGTTGGTGAGCTTATCCACGGAGTTTTTCCTATGCACCACCTCCTGTGCTTCTTCGCACACATAGACCTCCCCCTCGGCTATACGTTTCAACCCTTCTACCAGTTCACGAGGCTCACAGGCTTTGAGAAAATAGCCCTTGGCACCATTGTTCAGAGCTAAGCGTACGATGGAAGCTTCCGAATAATAGGTCAGCACAGCTATCTTCATGGTGGGGCAAAGCTGTTGCAATGCCGGGATGAAGTCTATGCCGTTACCATCCGGCATGGCCATATCCACCAGCAGGATATCGGGTTGTTGCTCCTCGCAGGCTTTCCTTGTTTCTTCCAACGTATAGGTAGTGGCTACGACGGTTCCCACTGGGCTATCGCCCACGGGCATTGTTTCTATCAACCTTGCTACTGCCTCTGCCACCATCTTGTGATCATCAGCTACAATAATTCTGTACATATCAGTCAATCTTCAATTTAATAACAAACTCACTTCCTTTCCCTGGCTCCGACTTAAGCTCCAACTTGCCTCCCAGTGCCTGCACCCTGCTGGTGATGCTATCCATGCCAAAGCCCGAGTCGTGGGGATTGATACCCAGACCGTCGTCCTTCACCGTGAGGAGGGCCTCCTTACCATCTAAAGACAGATGCACGTAGATGTGATGGGCTTGCGCATTCTTGGCCGCATTGTTCACCAACTCGTGGGTGATGTAGTAGAGTGCTTCCTCCGTATGCTTCTCTAAGCGGCGATCCTCCCCTTCGAAGGTGAAGGTGGCCGAAGGGATGCTTTGGCAGAAACCCTCTATAGCGGTGCGAAGCCCAAAACGTCGCAACGACACAGGCATCAGGTGATGCACGATGTTGCGCATCTCATGCACGGCTTCATCCGTCAGTTCCTGTGCATCGTTGCAAGCCTTGCTTTCGGAAGGGTTTTGGGCAAAAAGCGACAGGTTGAGCTTGATGCCTGTAAGCAATGCTCCCATGCGGTCGTGCAGGTCACGCGCTATACGCACACGCTCACTCGTTTCACCCTCCATCTTGGCCAACGTTTCTTGACGGCGCCGTTTCTCTCTCAGCCACACCAGCACAAAGAGGAGCAGTCCCAAGAGCAATACCAATGCCACAACGCTCAGTCCTGTAAGCCAGCGCATAAGGGTGCGTTCGCGTTGCAGCTCCTCTATCTGCTGTTGTTTCTTCTCTGTCTCATAAATCACCTGCATCTGCGACAGGCCGCTCTGATACTGCGCATTGGAGAATGAAGTCATCAGTTCGTGCACCTTATTCATATATAGGTTGACCTCATCCTTGCGCCCCAACTCCATACAGATGCGCACCAGGTTCTCATAGTCGCCTATGTCGCTCTGCGTATCGTTAGGGTCGGCCTCCACACTTTCGCGTGCCCAGTCATAGGCCTGTTTCCACTGCCCCTTCTCCATCGCCACGATGTACTTAGCCGATAGCACATTGGATTTATAGTCAGCCATCAAGTCTGTGTCGCCCAGCATCAGCCGATAGGCCTCTTCAGCATAAGCCTCCGCCTGGGCGATGTCCTTGTGACCCTCCATCAGATGCACCTGTGACAGGGTGGAAATCAATTCCAAATAGTCGGCAGGCTCCCCCTTCTGATGGGGATGGTAGTAGGCATAAGCCTCCATGCCCGTATGGAGGGCATGGTCATAGTCGCCTTTCTCTAAATAGATCTTGACCAGTCCCTTCTGAGGCAGTGCCACCATCAGTGAGTCACCGCTCTTCTTGCCTCGTTCCACGCCTAAGAGATAGTTGCGTTCCGCCTCGTCGAGGTTGCCCATCTGATAATAAAGCTCTCCCACATTATGATAAAGGATGGCCTGACTCTCCAGCCAACCGTACTTCTCGAAGATGGGCAGCGCTTTCTGATAATATTCAATGGCGAGCAGACCTTGATCCTGAATGTTATAGAGGTTGCCAATGGTGCCATAGAGCATGCTGCGCATGTCATCCACTTCCTTGGTGGTATAGCGACTGTCCATCACCATGCTGTCTGTCACAACCAGAGCCTGATTGTAATAGCTGATGGCAGTTTCATAGTCGCCACGCCCGTAGGCCAACTGCCCTATCATGCGCAGGGCATCAGTACGGGTTAGCAGACCATTGAGCTTGTAACTCATGTCCAATGCTTTGTGTGCATATTCCTCGCTCTTACTGACGTCAATAGGAAGATAGCCGTGCATCAGGTCTATGTATGCACGCAACAACTGTTCACCTTTCGGAGGATTGGGGCTTGCCAGTGCCACTTCCAAAGAATCCACATGACGATTCCGATGGTCGCTGTACTGCGCCATGGCTCCCTGTAGCCAGCCTGCCCACACCAATAGCAGCGTGAGTGCGAACTCATAGAAAAGTGTAGGTTTACGTTTCATGGTGGAAAGTTAGCAATTATTCGGCTATCTGCCAATCTTTCCCCCAAGTTTCTTGGTTTTTCTCCTTCGTTTTCCCCCAAATGGGGGGTTTAACTTGTCGTATTTAGTTTTTATCTTTGTTGTGGAGAAATACGTTCTTTGACAAATGAATTTGCAAAAAACACCTCACACTTCACCCTAAGGATACATAACCGCTGATAATCATTGGGAATATAGGGTGAGGTGGATCGTTGAGACTTCACCCACACATCACCCACACATCACCCTCTTTTAGGGGGATAAGTTGACGAGGTGAACGTTTAATTCTTGAAAGCAGCAGAGAATCAGGACGAAGTCATAATGTATCATGTAGGTGAAGGTGAGGTATGGGTGAGGTGTCAAACGCAGACTTCACCACGCAATCTCTTTATTATCAATGAGATATAGAGAAAAGGTGAGGTGTGAGGTGTTTTTGCGCAATTCATTGGTTATTAGGATGATGACGGCGATACAACCTTTGCTATCAGGACATCTGACTCAGTCATGCGGATGACTAAGCGCAGTCACACCGTTGACATAGCGTAGTCAAGCCGTTGCCGAAGGTCAGTCTTCCGTAGTGACTGAGGGATAAGTTGCACGTAGCAAAAGTGGAAGATAGCCGTAAGCAAAGGCTGGGTTTGCCGTAAGCGAACAAGGGGATAGCCGTAAGCAAAGGCAAGGATAGCCGTAAGCGAACCTAATCCCGCTATGGGAGAAGAACTAAAAATGAAATAATAATTTAATTAACAATATTGTGTAATCTAAAACCAAAACGATTATGAAACGAGTATTGTATTGTCTGGTGGTGCTCATGGCAGCACTTTCCTACTCCACCAATGCCGATGCCCAGCTCCTCAAGAAGCTGAAGGAGAAGGTGCAGAACACGGTGGAGGAAAAAATCACCAACAAGGTGGACAAGACCGTCAACAACGCGATGGATGAAGTATTGGGCGAAGGCGATGAAAGTAATGACAGCAAGTCTTCCAAGAAATCGAACAAGAAGGCTGATGCTGATGAGACAGAGACAATAGATGATACTCCCGATGCTGTGTCTCAGAACGTTAAGAGTGACTTCGTTCGTGGTAGCGTGATACTTTTCCAAGATGACTTTGCCAATGAGCAGATGGGTGAGTTCCCTTCTAAATGGGATATCAATGAAGGCAGTATAGAGACGGCCTCTGTTAACGGCCAGAAATATGCGCATAGTAGTGCCCCTTCCTCTGTTTTCTCACCGTTGATGGAAAATATGAAGTCTTACCTGCCTGATGTCTTTACCCTTGAATGGGATGAATTTATGTGCAAGCAAGGTGATGTGCCCGATTTTGCCTGGTATATCACTTTCTATACAGCTGATGGAACAGATGTTGGCAATATCTATAAAAACTATAGAGCATGGAATCCGGATGCATACGGAAACTATCGTTTTAAGAAAGGTGGAGGCGCTGACGATGAAGTGTCTGGCAGTATGGATTGGGATGATTTGGGGAAATATATAAAGATTGGCCAGTGGAACCATTTTGCCATTTCGTTTAACAAGCGTGCTTTCAAATATTATATCAATGGAACTCGTATCATCAATCTGCCTAATGTGGAGGCTCCCCAGCGTTTCGAATTCACAATTGAAGGCGAAAACCAGTATCGTGGCGTTGGTAACGTGACTCTCGCAGCTGGTGCAGTTGAGCTTTATGAGCGTCAGGCTACTGACCTTTCAGCTGCAGCTGCAGCCGTAGAAAAAGCCATTGCCGAGACAGGAAAGTTTGTGACCAACAACATCTTGTTCGAGACAGGCAAGGCAACCTTGAAGCCGGAGTCTATGGAGGAAATCCAGAAGGTGGCCGAGTATATGAAGAAGAACCCATCCGCCCGCTTCGAAGTTCAGGGCCATACCGACAACCAAGGCTCTGACAAGATCAACGATCCGCTGAGTCAGGAGCGTGCCGAGGCCGTGGTCAAAGCTCTCGAAAGCCAAGGTGTTGACCCATTCAACCTCCGTCCTGTAGGCAAGGGCTCTCACGAACCCGTTGCCGATAACAGCACTGACGAAGGTCGTGCCAAGAATCGCCGTGTAGAATTTATCAAGCGCTGATAAATCGACGAAGTCAATTTATCCTTATAGAGAGCAGAGATGAAAGCTTGATTTCATCTTTGCCGAAGCGCGACAATAAATGGGCGAAGCCAATTTATTAAAAAATAATATCCATTTATCTTTCATCATTACATCCCGTACCTAAAGGCACGGGATGTTTTGTTGTTCATTCACACCAGCCATTTCGCCGTGCCTACGGCACGTCTGCATGGCTGGCTACCCTATCATTGTCCCTAACGGGACAAACATAGCACACCTTGTTTTATATATCATCGTCCCCTTAGGGACGACATAATGGTAGCCAGCCATGCAGAAACACCGTCAGGGGTTTCGAAATGGCTGGGAAGAATCAACCCCAAAAACCTGCGTGCCTTTAGGTACGCAATACTATCGTCCCTTTTGGTTCACAACGATATTTTATCTCATTATTCCATTGACATTACCAAAAAACACCTATCTTTGCACAAAAATAATAACTATATGGCCAACACCTACACTTAAATCAACATGCATGTGTTTTTCGCTGTCTCAGACAGAAAATCTCTAATTACAAACACTATTGAAACACACCTTTACGGATTCCTATGTGCAATTTGTAAGAAAAAGAATCATTTCATACATGCAATAGGTGGTACCAAAGACCACATTCACATGCTCATAGGCATGCATCCTTCAGAATCCGTCAGCAACCTTATCCAATCTCTCAAATGCCAATCCTCCAAATGGCTGAACGACTATTATTTCAAGGGTAGGTTTAGATGGCAAAGCGGCTATGCAGCTTTTTCCTATAGTAAATCTATGATTCCTATAGTGAAGCGATACGTTGAGAATCAAAAAGAGCATCATCGTCGCAAGACATTCAACGAAGAAATAATTGAGATTCTCGAAAAGGCGGGGATTGATTATCATCACGATTTCCTCATGAAAGGTATTGACGATTAATCTGTTGCGTAACTTTAGGTAAGCAATAGCAAAAAACAGAGGAAGAAAATCCCCCCAAATGGGGCATTGCGCATCTACCTGAATTGCCCTATATTTGCCCATAATAACATTTAAACTTGAACGATTATGAAAAAAATCCTATTAATCATTGCAGCCCTGCTCTGTTTTGGCACCAACTACGCCAGCGCACAAGGACTGCTGAAGAAACTGAAACAAAAAGCTGAAAGTGTGATAACCAAAACCGTGGTAGGCGAAGAAGAGGACGAAGAAGACGATGCCACTGACGATGACAACGACTATCGCGACAACGGCGGAGGTGGCGGCATGGCTGCCATTACAGGCAACGACATGGTGCAGAAACGCAAGACTGCTACCCTGAATTGGGACGGCACCGTGACTCCCAGCAAGGCATCGAGCGCATCGGCCCTGCTGCGCGAACTGCCCGCTATGCCAAGTGCTGAGCAGATGGCCCGCAGCACAGAAGAGCAGCGTGAAGCCTACTATCTGAAGATTGCTGCCGTGAATGCCCGTGTGGAGCAACTGCAAGGCGAGGCTGTGGAGTGCAGCGATGCCGACTTTGAGGCGCTGCGCACCAAGATGGAGAAACAAATCTCAGAGACCTTTGGCATCAGCCAGGCCGATATGGACAAACTCAACGACGAGAGTACCTCAGAAGCCGAGCGCGAAGCCATCTCCAAACGAGCCGAAGAAGCCATGCTCAAGAAGCTGACTGGTGGCGGTGTGGATATGAGCGAGATAGAGCGCTTTGAGAAGATGAGCGAGAAAGAACAGGAGCAGTACATCCGTGAACATCCTGATTTCCAGCAGCGTATGATGCAAATGGCACAGAACGCCATGAGCATGGGTCGCCAGATGCAAAACATGACAGCTGGCGCCACTGATTTCTCCACCCGTCTGGCACAACTCACCAAACGCTACACTGACGGGCTGCAGAAGGAGCAGGGTCACGACTACGAAAGCATTGCCAAGAAATATCAGAAGAAATTGGAATCCATCTACAACCAAATCTTCGAGACGGACGACCAAAACAAAGTGGATGCCCTTTACGAGGAGGCCGACAAACTGCTCTACAGCTACCGCTTGGAGGCTGCCAAGGAGTATCGTGCTTCCCTGAACCGCCAGATGGAGAGTGCCAAGGACTTTGCCGAGGAATACAACCAAATCATGAACGATGCCGTGAAAGACGGCACGTTGCCCGCTTGCATCCTGGAACGCAACGACCTGAACAGCGTGACGGTGGTGGCCAATGTATTGGAAAGCGCCTACAGCGACCTGCCAAATATCGGCGTGCTGCCCGTCAAGACAGAGACCGTTCTCACCTTGCCCAAGGGCTACATGTTCATGCACTCTGAGAGTAAAGGCTACGTAGGTGGCATGACCAATGCCTTAAAGGGTTACAGCACTTCCAGCACAAGCGCTACCAGCGCTCGTAATCTGGGAGAAGGCGTTGGCTGCTGCCTACCTTTGCTGGTACGCAACTACGAGACGGGCGACTATGGTGTGATTGATTGTGGACAATTCCGCAAGATTAACGAAGCCGAGCTCAACCGCATCAACAAACTCATCGCCGACGGCAAGTACAAGCAGTGCGACGAGGGCAATGCAGCTCCATACGGCAAATATACCAGCCGCACAGGCAAGCGTAGTGCTGTGTTTGGTAAGGATGGCAGCCTGGTTATCGATGGCATGACTACCTTCTATCCTACTGTATTGGTGGCTCAGCCCGACAAACTGCAATGGATTGAGGTACTGGGCACTGAAGTGGTGGTTTGTACCTATAAGTTGTAATTGTGTTGAATCATATCAAATGTTTGTGGCTGTGGACACTGCTCCTGATGAGCAGTGCCACAGCTTTTTCATCCGATTATCCCAAAGGGCTGAAAAAAGAATGGAAGAAAGCAACGACCTATGTGGAACAGCATCGGAGTGAATGGCAGGCGGAGTTCGACCTCTTTGGGATAGACGAAGATATGGCCATTGCCATCATCTTCCCTGAACTCTTGCGTTATAGCCAATGGCAAGACCAGTTGGAGACAAGCGTCAATGCCCTCTATGTGAGCCAAGGCCGAAGCGGAGCCGACTTCTCCATCGGGCAGTTTCAGATGAAGCCATCATTTGCCGAGCAGGTGGATGCCGATTGGAATGCCTCTGCCCTCGCAATTGACTACAACTTCTATTTCGACATCCGAGACAACGCAGATGCCCGTCGTGCCCGTCTAAGCCGCATCGGGACAATTCAAGGACAGTGCCGCTACCTCTCCCTTTTCATCCTACTTCAGATGGCCAAGCATCCACAACTGGCCTCACTCCCGAAAGAAGAACAAGTGCGACTGCTTGCCACAGCCTATAACACCAACTATGCCTCCACCTACGACCGACTGAAACAGCGCAGCCACGAGCGGCGTTTCCACACTGACCTCATCCCCACCCGCTTCACCCGCTACTACGGCTATTCAGACTTGGCTGTGGAGGCTTATCGCCACCTAAAAAAATAACGTATCATTGTAGCATAACAAAAAAGTTCGTATTTTTGCGACATGGAACGGATTACGAGCTTACAGAATACGAAGGTGAAGGCTGTAGTGGCCTTGCAGCAGAAATCAGCAGAACGCAGGAAGCAAGGGCTGCTGGTGGTGGAAGGCTTGCGCGAAGTGGAGCATTGCGTGGAAATGGGCTATGAGCTACATAGCGTGTTTGTCTGTCCACAGTTGCTCAACGGCAACCCTCCCTCCTATCCTGAGGCTATGAGCTATGAAGTCACTCCAGAAGTGTATGAGAAAATGGCCTATCGAGGAGGGACAGAAGGCATTATCGCCCTGGTGAAAGCCAAGCACCCCACCCTGCAAGACCTGAAGCTACAGGAAAACCCTCTTTTAGTCGTATTGGAACGCGTGGAGAAGCCAGGCAACTTAGGAGCCGTGCTGCGCAGTGCCGATGCCGCTGGAGCCGATGCAGTGATTATTTGCGACCCACTGACCGACCTCTACAACCCCAATCTGATACGCAGCAGCATAGGAGCCGTGTTTACCGTTCCTTGCGTAGCTTGTTCCTCAGAAGAATGCATCAAGTTCCTGAAAGAACGCCACATACAAATCCTCACTGCCCAGCTACAGGATTCGCACCTCTATTATGAAACAGACATGACGCAAGGCACTGCCCTTGTGATGGGTACAGAATCCACTGGACTGACACACAGCTGGCGTCAAGCGGCCGATGCCCATATCCGCATCCCCATGCTGGGCAGGCTCGACTCGCTCAATGTATCTGTCAGTGCTGCTATTCTATTGTTTGAGGCAGTGAGGCAGCGAAGGTTATAACAATTGAATATACTTTCCCTCCACACGGATAATCCCCTCTTCCTGTAGCTCCTTGAGGCAACGCTGCAGGGAGAATTTCTGTATACCGAAATGATCAGCCAGTTCCTGACGCGACAAGGAAAGGTAGATGCGTGGCGTGCGCTGGCGTTTCTCCTCCTCCTTAAAATAAAAGATGAGTTTGTCGCGCACCGTCATGGAGAGCACCCCGACCTTCTTCGTGAGGAAAGCCACATTGTTGGCTAAGATGCGACAAAAATTCAAAGTCAGACGAGGGTCGACCTGCAACAATAGTTCCATATCACCTGGTGAAAGACGCATCACTGTCGCATCAGAGACAGCCTCTGCAGTCACAGGATAGCGATTATCGGCAGCATAGAGAAAGGCAGGTGCCAGCAAATTGCCTGCATGATGCATGCTCATGCGCACAATCTTACCCGTAGGCCCCACCACCTTGGCAGAGACCTCTCCCTCTATCACTATGTTGGCATGTTGGCACACCGTCCCCGCCTCGAAAAGAATCTCTCCTTTCTTCAGCGACACCACCCTGTAGCGCACCTTGTGCATCAGGTCTGTAATTTCTTCCTCTTTTAAACCCTGAAAAAGCATACAAGCCTTCAGACCCTTCAATATATTCAGTTCCATAGTTTGCAGTTTTAGTGACACAAATGTAGCCATTTGTAAAGAAGAATTAAGATATTTAACAATATTTAGCAGAATGACAAACATTTGTTACCTATACATATCCATATTAAAATGTATCTTTGTCATACGAAAAACACAAGGTTACGTAACTATGAAATTATTCCAACGAATAGCAGACATGTTCTCCTATCGACAGAAAGTAGGATTGCTTGTCATCTGTGGAGTCTTATTCGGACTCGGCGGCTTATTCATGTACCTGCTACGAGCTCACACTTACTTGGGCGATGACCCTTCGGCCTGTATCAACTGCCATATCATGACCCCTTACTATGCCACTTGGAGCCACTCCAGTCATGGACGTGACGCCACGTGCAACGATTGCCATGTGCCCCACTCCAGCCTTGCGGCCAAATATGGCTTCAAGGCAATGGACGGACTGAAGCACACGGCCTATTTCGTGACGCATAGCGAGCGTCAGGCCATTATGGCCGAAGACATGAGTGCCGAAGTCATCATGAACAACTGCATCCGTTGCCACACCCAGCTCAATCAGGAGTTTGTGAAAACGGGACGCATCGACTTTATGATGGCCAAGGCAGGCGAAGGCAAAGCCTGCTGGGACTGCCATCGCAATGTACCTCACGGTGGCATGAACTCCTTGTCAGGTACACCGAATACTGAGGGAGTGACTCCATTACCTCCAAGTCCTGTGCCAGAATGGCTGCAACGACTGATGGATTAACCAACAGATAATAACTTAAAACTTAAACTGATATTATGGCAAAAGAACTCAAAAAATGGCAAGGATGGCTACTCTTCGGCGGCTCGATGGTAGTAGTGTTCTGCCTGGGCCTGCTGGTTTCCTCACTCATGGAACGCAGGGCCGAAGTGGTGAGCGTGTTCAACAACAAGCGCACCGTCTTTACTGATTCGATTGTGGCTCAGAATGAGAAGTTCAAGGCCGACTACCCTCGTGAATACAATACTTGGGCTATGACGGAAGACACTTCCTTCGAGTCGATGTATAACGGTTCTGAGGCTGTGGATGTGCTGGAGCAGCGACCCAATATGGTAATTCTATGGGCAGGCTATGCATTCTCACGCCACTACAACACACCTCGTGGTCACAAGCATGCATTGGATGACATGCGTGAGATCCTGCGCACAGGCTCTCCAGGTGTCAACGGTCAGAACGACATGCAGCCAGCCACCTGCTGGACCTGCAAGGGACCCGATGTGCCTCGCATGATGCGCGAGATGGGACTGGCCAACTACTACCATGCCCGTTGGAGTGAACTGGGCAACGAGATGATGAACACCATCGGTTGTTCCGACTGCCACGATGCACGCACCATGGAGCTGAAACCTGCCCGCCCAGCCCTTTATGAGGCTTGGGAGCGTGCCGGCAAGGATGTGAACAAAGCCACGCACCAAGAACTCCGCTCGCTGGTTTGCGCCCAGTGCCACACAGAATACTACTTTGTGAAGGGCACTGACTACCTGATGTTCCCCCAAGACAAGGGTATGACTTGCGAAGATGCCGAGGCTTACTATGATGAAATCGACTTCTACGATTACATTCACCCACTGTCAAAGACTCCTATCCTGAAAGCACAGCATCCTGGATATGAAGTAGCGTTGCAAGGCATTCACGGACAGCGTGGCGTTTCTTGCGCCGACTGCCACATGCCTTACATGAGCGAGGGTGGCGTGAAATTCACCGATCATCACATCATGTCGCCTTTGGCTAATATCGACCGCACCTGCCAGACCTGCCACCGTCAGGATGCAGAAACCTTGCGACAGAATGTCTATGACCGTCAGATGAAGGCTACAGAGGTGCGCGACCGTGCCGAGGATGAGCTTGCCAAAGCCCACATCGAGGCCAAGTTTGCCATTGACAACGGAGCTACGGAGGCTGAAATGAAGCCTATTCAAGACCTGCTGCGCAAGAGCCAGTGGCGTTGGGACTATGCCATCGCTTCCCATGGAGCTACTTTCCACGCTCCACAAGAGGTGACCCGCCTGCTCTCACACAGTGTCGATTATGCTCAACAGGCCCGTCTGCTCATTGCCAAGGTTTGCGCCAAGCACGGTTACACTGGCGATATTCCATTACCAGACATTTCCACCAAGGCCAAGGCACAGCAGTACATCGGCCTTGATATGCCTACCCTCGAAACCAACAAGAAGGAATTCCTCGAGACAGTCGTTCCCAAGTGGATTGAAGAGGCTAAGGCCAATGGAAAACTCATAGCCCTCAACTAATTATCAAGCTATGTGGTCGAAACCTTGGACACTTAAAGAAGGTTTCGCCTTGGGAGGCGGACTCATCATCACAGGACTGGTGCTCCAACTGAGCATCGGTCCTGTGGTTTGGGATGCCTTTGTGTGGCCGGCCAACGGCATCGTGCTGGCCTGCTTCCTGCTACTCAACATACTCATCTATGCCTGCAGGAAACTATTCTACGACTTCCGCTTCATCAGCACCTACCAGGCTGCTATCCCCACCCTGGTCTATGCTGTGGCACTGACCATCCTCATGGGTATCATCCGTCAGACCGTCAATGGCTCCTGGCTTACCAACATGCTTTCTTTCTGGCCATTTGTGCTTATCTATGTCTATATGACCATCATCCTGGGGCAGATTATCCTCCGTCATCTGCTTCATTTCCAATGGAGAAGAGACATCCCTTTCCTGCTCAATCATTTAGGACTCTTCATCGCCCTTACCACTGCCACCTTGGGCAATGCAGACATGCAACGCCTCAAGATGTACACGATGACCGATACTACCGAATGGCGAGCCTTGAATGACAACGGAGAGGTGGTGGAACTTCCAGTAGCCATAGAGCTTAAGGAGTTTATCATGGAGACTTACGACGACGGAACTCCCAAGCGTTTCGCTTCTGACATAGAGATCTACACGATAGAAGGTGAGCAGATGCGCACAACCGTGGATGTGAACAAACCTGCCGAAGTGAATGGCTGGACCATCTACCAGTATGGCTACGACTCTTCGATGGGAGCCGAGAGCAATATCAGTATCTTGGAATTGGTGAGCGACCCTTGGCTGCCTGCCGTCTATACTGGCATCTATATGATGCTGGCGGGTGCCCTGACCTTGTTTATTTTAGGAGTAAGGAGGAAACAAGCATGATTTGGGACTACTTTATCATATTTGCACTTGCGGCTGTATTATGCTGGTGCTATGGAGCTTACGCAGCCTGGAAAGACAAGGCCAACAATGCCTATGTCTCCACAAGCTTGGGACTGCTCATTTTCTTCGCCTTCATCCTCACCATCTGGATAGTGATGGAACGCCCGCCCCTGCGAACAATGGGTGAAACCCGCCTGTGGTACTCGTTCTTCCTCCCCTTGGCAGGACTGATAGTCTATAGCCGTTGGAAATACAAGTGGATTCTTTCCTTCAGCACCTTGCTGTCCATCGTGTTCATCTGTGTGAACCTTTTCAAGCCAGAGATTCACAACAAGACTTTGATGCCCGCCTTGCAAAGTCCGTGGTTTGCTCCTCATGTCATTGTCTATATGTTTGCCTACGCCCTATTAGGTGCCGCCACCGTACTGGCTTTCTACCTAATGTTCTTCAAGAAGCAAGAGATAGAAGTCAAGGAAATGGTCATCTGCGACAACCTGGTATATGTAGGACTGGCCTTTATGACCTTTGGCATGTTGTTTGGTGCCTTGTGGGCCAAGGAAGCATGGGGACACTATTGGGCGTGGGACCCCAAGGAGACCTGGGCCGCCATTACCTGGTTTGCCTACCTGGTTTACATTCATTACCGCATCTATCGCCCCAAGGACTATGGCCTCGCCCTCGCTATGCTCTTGGTAGCCTTCGTCCTGCTCCAGATGTGCTGGTGGGGCATTAACTACCTGCCCTCAGCCCAAGGTTCCAGTGTCCATACCTATTCTGTTTAACATTCAGCTACGGGTAGATTGCCCAGCTACCTCAGGTAGATGGAATGTCAGCTACGAGTAGATGCCCATACTGCTCTATGCTAATGCCCGTACAGCTTTAATCTCATGCCCGTACAGCTTTAGGTTCATGCCGTACAGCTTTAAGCTCATGCTCGTACGGCTTTACACTCATGACCGTACGGCTTTACACTCATGACCGTACGGCTTTACACTCATGACCGTACAGCTTTAGGTACATGCCCGTACGGGCAGAAGTCTTCAGAGATCCAGCCCCATGATGTAGTCATTCATATAGTAGCCATGGCCGATGGGGAAATCCCCTTGGCGGAGTTTGCGCATGCGCAGATGCTCGTAGAAAGTCACAGCCTTGTTGTTGCGATTCACATTCAATTCCATCAGGCAGGGAGCAGGATGCACCTCTTTTATATAGCGGATGGCCTGCTCAAACAAGAACTTGCCCGCCCCAGTCCCTTGCATCTCAGGCAGCACATAGATCTTCTGCAGGTGAAAAGTGTCAATGCCTTCCTCGTTGGAACCTTGAGGCTGCACAGACACATAGCCGATAGGCTTCCCATCAAGGTATCCAATCTGATAGACATGTCCCTCCTCCGTCATCTGCTTGTGCAGGTTGTCAAGCGAATACATCCAGTCCATCATGTAGTCCAATTGTTCAGGCGAGAGAATCTCCTTGTAAGTATGTGGAAAAATAATCGTTGCCAGTTCATGAATTAACGGGCAGTCGTCAAGCGTAGCTGTTCTTACGGTAAGCATATCGTTAGTTGTTTTTAAAAAGGCTGCGCTAATTACAACCATAGCGCAGCCTTAAATTATACTTCGTTGATTTTTGTCACGACTCGGCCAAATCGATGCAAGCATCGTTTGGCTCTCGCTGCTCCAAAAATTCTCAATTTTCAATTCTGAAAAAACCTTAATAATCCGTGTTTATAAAAATTCATGCCGCATGGCAAATTAATCTTTATAATCTTTATAATCCGTGTTTATTCAGTTTTCAATTTCACCTCGCCACCTTCTCCAAGCGCTTCATCATCACAAACATGAAGAGGGCAGAGAGCAAGCAGAGGGCGATGAATACGCTCCAAACCGCCCACAGAGGCAGCGGACCCCAGAGCAGACCACCCACCATCACCAGCTGGTTGCCGATGGCCGTAGCCACAAACCAACCACCCATCATCATACCCTTATACTTAGGAGGAGCCACCTTGGTCACGAATGAGATACCCATCGGACTAAGCAGCAGCTCGGCAAAGGTCAGAATCAGGTAAGTGCCAATCAGCAGGTTAGGAGTCACATCAGCCACATGCTTGGCCACCATGATGCCGTCAGCATCCAGTTCGGTCTGAGGCTTGGGCAGTCCCACGCAGAATGCAGCCATCACACAGTAGGCCAACGCAGCCACCAGCATACCGTAGGCAATCTTGCGAGGAGCAGTAGGTTCCTTGCCCTTGCGGCCCAGATAGCCGAAGAGTGCCATGCTCACAGGAGTCAGGGCCACCACATAGAACGGGTTGAAGTGCTGGAAGATAGGAGCACTTACCTCCACCGTACCGTTCAGGTTCACATACTTCCAACACAGCACAGCCACTGCAAAGGCGATTACCAAACCAGCGATAGACTTCTGCTTGACTGTCTTGGCCTCATACAGCACGAATCCTGCATAGACAATGAGGATAATCATCACCAGGTTGATCACATCGAAGGCCATGCTCTCCAAACCCGAAGAACTCTGGGCCGTGAACTCGTTGGCGAAATATGTCAAGGAAAGACCATTCTGATGGAAGGCCATCCAGAAGAAAATCACCACCGCATAGACGAGGCACAGTGCCACGATGCGGTCCTTGGTCTCCTTGGGGCTCAGTTCAGGCTCATTGGAAACCTTGGCCACAGCACGCTTGCCACCCTCGGTATGAACGAACGTGGAGCGGAAGATATAGTAAATAGCGATAGATACAATCAGTGAAACACAAGCCACAGCGAATGAGAAGTGATAAGCGTCGTTGCCGCTGAAGCCGAGGGAGTTCTCTGCCCAATCCTTGATCTTGATGGCTGCCGTAGGTGCAAACAAAGCACCGATATTAATGGCCATGTAGAAAAGTTGGAAACCAGAGTCACGCTTGGCAGCATAGGCAGGGTCATCGTAGAGATTTCCCACCATCACCTGCAGGTTGCCCTTGAAGAGGCCCGTACCAAATCCGATGGCCAGCAAAGCGGCAATCATGGCCACCATGGCCACCATATCCGTCTTACCCGTGGCAGGATCTACACCACCCAGAGGGATAGACAGCAGCAAGTATCCCAAGAACATCACGATGATACCCGTGGTCACCATCTTACCGAAACCGAACTTATCGGCCAGCATACCTCCGATGAGGGGGAAGAAGTAAACGAACATCAGGAATGAACTGTAGATGGTACCTGCAACGCCTGCACTCAATCCAAAGTTAGCTCTCAAAAACAAAGCGAATACGGCAATCATGGTATAATAGCCGAATCGCTCACCAGTGTTGGCCAAGGCTAATGCCCAGAGGCCTTTCGGTTGTCCTTCAAACATAGATTTAAGTATTTAAGTTATTAAAAAGTTTATTCTTGTGTGCAAAGATAAAAGTTTTTCTTTAGATTGCAATCCTTACAGCCCTAATTCTTGTTTCAAATAGCGGGGTGTATAGCCTTTCCCGCTCAGTGCCACCTCTTCGGGCGTACCTGTCGAGAGTATGGTACCTCCTCCCCTACCTCCGTCAGGGCCCATGTCGATGATGTAGTCGGCCAACTTGATCACATCGAGGTTGTGCTCTATCACAATCACCGTGTTGCCCCTGTCCACCAATCGGTTGAGCACCTTCATCAGCACGCGGATATCCTCAAAGTGCAGGCCGGTGGTAGGCTCGTCGAGGATATAGACCGTCTTGCCCGTATCGCGCTTCGACAGTTCTGTGGCCAACTTCACACGCTGGCTCTCTCCTCCGCTCAAGGTGGTAGATGGCTGGCCGAGCTTCACATAGCCCAAGCCCACATCCTGTATCACCTTTATCTTATTGAGTATGGTCGGCACGTTTTCAAAGAACTCCACGGCCTGGTTGATGGTCATGTCCAGCACATCGGCTATGCTCTTGCTCTTGAAGCGCACCTCCAGGGTCTCGCGGTTGTAGCGTTTGCCGTGACATTCCTCGCAAGGCACATACACATCGGGCAGGAAATTCATCTCGATGGTCTTGTAGCCGTTTCCTTGGCAGACCTCACACCTTCCGCCTTTCACGTTGAAGGAGAAGCGTCCGGGCTTGTAGCCGCGAATCTTCGCCTCGGGCAAGCCGACAAAGAGGTTGCGGATGTCGGAGAACACATTGGTGTAGGTGGCAGGATTGGAGCGCGGTGTGCGGCCTATAGGCGACTGGTCCACATTCACCACCTTATCTATATAAGTAAGCCCCTCTATGCTATCGTAGGGCAAAGGGTCTTGCAACGAGCGATAGAGCTTCTGCGACAGGATGGGTTGCAGGGTATCGTTGACCAACGTAGATTTTCCACTGCCCGAAACGCCTGTGACACAAATCAATACACCCAGTGGGAACACCACATCCACCCCCTTGAGGTTATTGCCATGAGCTCCATGCAGCACCAAGCTTTGTCCGTTGCCCGTTCTACGCTGGGTAGGAATCTCTATCTTCCGCTCCCCGTTGAGGTATTGCGAGGTAAGCGTTTGCGTGAGCAGCATCTGACGAGGCGTACCCTCAAACACCACTTCGCCCCCTAAGCGTCCGGCCTTGGGACCCATGTCTATCACATAGTCGGCAGCAAGCATCATCTCCTTATCATGCTCCACTACGATCACCGTATTGCCCAAGTCGCGCAGCTCCTTCAACGAGTTGATCAGCTTGAGGTTATCACGCTGGTGCAGTCCGATGCTTGGCTCATCCAGTATGTAGAGCACATTCACCAACTGTGAGCCGATCTGCGTGGCCAAACGGATGCGCTGGCTCTCACCTCCCGACAGCGAAGCCGAAGAGCGCTCCAACGCCAAGTAGTCAAGTCCCACATCAAGCAGGAATTTCAGTCGTGTGCGTATCTCCTTCAGAATCTCTGCTGCAATCTTCCGCTGTTTCTCGCTGAGGTGTTCCTCTACACCCTCCAACCATTCATACAGTTCGGCTATGTCCATGCACGAAAGCTGGTGAATGTTCTTGTCATGGATGCGGTAGGAAAGCGCTTCCTTGTTGAGCTTGGCTCCATGACACTCGGGGCACACCACTTCCTTGGAGAACTGCTCCGCCCATTTCTGTTCCGAGGCCGACACCTCTTTCTCCGTGAGCGACTGGATATACTTCACCAGTCCCTCATAGCGCACGAAGTAATCGGAATTCGAACCTATCAGGGTCTTGTCTATCTTCACGCGCTCCTCGCTTCCATGCAGGATTTCGGCTATCACCTCGTGGGGCAAGTCCTTCACGGGCGTATCAAGGTTGGCATCATGCTTCTCCAACAGCGAGGCTATCTGCCAGAACATCATGCTGTTGCGGAATTTTCCCAAAGGCACTATGGCCCCCTCGCGGATGGAGAGCGTATCGTCAGGAATCACCAGTTTCTCGTCTATCTCGTTCACCACGCCTAAGCCTCGGCAATGGGGGCAATAGCCCTGGGGAGAGTTGAACGAGAAGTTGTGGGGCGCAGGCTCCTTGTAGGAAAGGCCCGACACGGGATCCATGAGCGTCTTGCTGAAATGGCGCACTTCCTGCGAGTCGGCATCCAACACCATGAGCAGCCCTTCGCCCTGTCGCATGGCCGATGCCACGCTGTTTTTCAGCCGTGCTTCATCCTTGGCGCTCACCACCAGCCTGTCCACCACCAGTTCTATGTCGTGGTTCTTGTAGCGGTCGAGCTTCATATCGGGCACCGCCTCGCACAGCTCGCCATCCACACGCACACGCAAGTAACCTTTCTTACGTACCGTCTCAAACAGTTCGCGGTAGTGACCCTTGCGGTGCTGCACCAAGGGAGCGAGGATATAGACACGACGCCCCTCATAGTCGCTCAGGATGAGTTTCAGTATCTGCTCCTCGGTATATTTCACCATCTTTTCGCCCGTGAGGTAGGAATAGGCCTCTCCAGCCCGGGCAAAGAGCAGACGCAGGTAGTCGTTTATCTCGGTGGTGGTGCCCACCGTAGAGCGCGGATTCTTGTTGGTAGTCTTCTGGTCGATGGAGATCACAGGGCTCAAGCCCGTAATCTTATCCACATCAGGTCTTTCCAAGCCTCCCAAGAAGTTGCGGGCATAGGCCGAAAACGTCTCGATATAGCGTCGCTGACCTTCGGCAAAGATCGTGTCGAACGCCAACGACGACTTGCCGCTGCCGCTCAAACCCGTAATCACCGTGAGGCTCCCTCGGGGTATCTGCACATCTATGTTCTTCAGGTTGTGTACGCGTGCGCCATACACTTGGATATATTCTGTCTCGTCAAGCATATTCTTTTACATCGTTCGAAACTGCAAATTTACTAATTTTATTGATTGTAAACAACCATTATGTAAAAAAGTGAGGCAGAACATTGAAAGTTTGGAAATAAAGACTTATTTTTGCAACTTGATAAATAGTGCAAAGAAATGAAGACATTGAAAAGAATACTATATACGCTGGTTTTTGCCCTCGTGCTGAGCATGAATGCCCACGCGCAGGAAAACCAGTCGTACATCATGCACACCATTACCAAAGGACAGACACTCACCACCATCGCCAGCATGTATGGGGTGACCATCGACGAGATTGTGAGCCTGAACCCCGGCAGTGATACCACTATCTTCGAGGGCAAGACGCTGCGCATCCCTCGCCGCCCGTCGAGCAAGCAGGAGGGGTCTTTCCACACCATTCTCAACGGCGAGACGCTCTACGGCCTCAGTAAGAAGTACAACCTCACGGTGCGCTCCATCATGGATGCCAATCCCGGACTGAGTGCCACCAACTTCAAGGCAGGGCAGGTGATCCGCATTCCTGCTGGCAATGAGAAGAACAGCCTTCCCGAAGCTACCGAGCAGCCCAAGGAGGAACAGCAGCCAGCCCCCGCCGTGAAGCCCAACTACCGCGACATGCATCGAGTGCAGCGCGGCGAGACCGTCTATAGCATCGCCCGCATGTATGACATCAGCGAAGAAGAACTGCTGGCCGCCAATCCCGAACTGAAAGATGCCCGCAAGCTGAAGCGCAATTCCTTCCTTGCCATCCCCTACCCCAAGAAAGAAGAGGTGAAGGTGGTGGAGGAGAAAGAGCCGACTACTACCGAACTGTTCCAGGAGAATACCAAGAAGACGGAGAAGCTCAACACCATCAAGGCCGCCTTAGTGCTTCCCTTCCACAAGAATGGCACCCCTGTGAGCGAGACACAGCGCATGGTGGAGTACTATCAGGGATTCCTGCTGGCCCTCGACAGCCTGAAGCAGACCGGCTCCAACATCGACCTCTATACCTACAACTCGGGTACCGACCTGGCCGACATCAATGCGGTGATAGCCCAGTCAGAACTCAAGCAGATGGACGTGATTTTCGGACCGCTCTATCAGGCTCAGATCAAGCCATTGGCCGATTTTGCCAATGCCAACAACATCCGCTTGGTGATACCGTTCACCTCGCGCGACGATGCCGTATTCAACAATCCGCAAGTCTATCAGGTCAACACCCCCCAGTCGTACTTCTATTCAGAGGTGTACGACCATTTCGGCCGCCAGTTCCCCAATGCCCACGTCATCTTCGTAGAGACGGGACAGACCGACAAGTCCGACTTCATAAAGGGCTTCCGTGAAGACCTGCAACGCAGGTCGGTGCCTATCACCACCTTGAACGAATCGTCCGACTACATGGAGATGCGAGGTGTGCTGCGCAACGACAAGGACAATATCTTCGTTCCCACCAGCGGAAGCGATGCCGCCCTGTTCAAGACCCTGCCGCAACTCACCTTGGTGGTGCGCGACTCCCTGCTCAATGTCACTCAGGGCATCGACAACATCCACCTCTTCGGCTATCCCGAATGGCAGACCTATACGAGCGACTTCCTCGACTCCTTCTTCGAGCTCGACACCTATTTCTACAGTTCGTTCTATAGCAACAACCTGATGGACAACCCTCGCGAGTTCACGCTCAAGTTCCGCCGCTGGTACGGCAAGGAGATGGAAGACCGCTACCCCAAGTACGGCATGCTGGGCTTCGACACCGGTTACTATTTCCTGAAAGGCCTGTGGCAATACGGCACCGCGTTTGAGCAAGAGCAGCAGAAGCTGAAGCTTGTGCCCATACAGACGGGCTTCAAGTACGAGCGTGTGAACAACTGGGGCGGCTTCATCAACAAGAAGGTGTTCTTTGTGCATTTCACGCGCGACCACGAGCTCATCAAGTTGGATTTTGACTGATAGGAGGATGCGCTGATGGCTTCACGGTTACGTTATCTTTTGGCTATCCTCCTGCTGGCTGCCAGCCTGTCGCTGAAGGCGCAGACGGGCGAGCAGCGTCACAACCTGTCGTTGGGCGTGAGTGGCGGTGTGAACCTGAGCCGGGTGATATTCTCCCCCAAAATCCAGCAGAAAGACCTCCCTGCCCCCGTCTTCGGCATCACTGCCCGCTACATCTCCGAGCGTTGGTTTGGCATGCTCTGCGGTGTGCAGATGGAGCTCAACTTCTCGCAGCGTGGCTGGAACGAGCATTATGAGGACTACCCTGAGCTGATGTACAAGCGCAAGACGAGCTACTTGGAGGTTCCTGCCCTCATGCACATAGGCTTTGGCAAGGAACACGGCTTCCTGAAGTTCTTCATCCACGGAGGCCCCCAGTTTGGCTACTATCTCAGCGACTCCAGCGAGATCGACGGCGACTGGATCAACTACCGCTACCATCAGGAGCAGCATACGCTCGATGTGGAGCACCGTTTCGACTACGGCATTGTGGGCGGTGCAGGCTTTGAGTTCCACACGGGCATTGGCAACTTCCTGCTCGAAGGCCGCTACTACTACGGCCTCTCCGACATCTATGGCAACACCAAGAAAGACTATTTCTCCCGTTCTGCCAATACCTACACCTCTATCCGACTGACGTATCTGCTGGATATTTTGAAGTGAAAGCCGAACCGAGTAAGCAGCGAGAGCCATCATGCACTGCATTGGCTGAATTGCAAGTCAAGCCTACGAATGAGAAGCCTCGCCGGCGCATCGGGTTTGTTCAATGATGCGAATAAATTTTGTTCTGAATCATTTGAATATCATTCATCGTATTTTACTTTTAAGTTTGCAAATTATCGGCATTTTTATAGATGATTAATTCAATCTCTTTGGAAGATGTCGCGGGTATAGACCTTGTCCTTCACATCGTTGAGGTGGGCATCGTAGCGGTTGGCAATGATGGCATCGCTCTGTGCCTTGAAGGCGGCAAGGTCGTTCACCACACGGGAGCCGAAGAAGGTGATGCCGTCTTGCAGCGTGGGCTCGTAGATGATGACCTTGGCACCCTTGGCCTTGATGCGCTTCATGATGCCCTGGATGGCACTCTGACGGAAGTTGTCGCTGTTGCTCTTCATGGTGAGGCGGTACACACCGATGACCACCTCGCGCTCCTGCGCCGTGTCAAAGGCATTGATGCCCGTATAGCTGTAGTAGCCGGCACGGTCGAGCACACGGTCGGCAATGAAGTCCTTGCGGGTGCGGTTGCTATCGACAATGGCCTTGATGAGGTTCTCAGGCACATCATTGAAGTTGGCCAGCAGCTGCTTGGTGTCCTTGGGCAGGCAGTAGCCGCCGTAGCCGAAGCTGGGGTTGTTGTAGTGCGAACCGATGCGGGGATCGAGGCACACGCCGTTGATGATGGCCTGCGTATCGAGCCCCTTCATCTCGGCATAGGTATCCAATTCGTTGAAATACGAGACGCGCAAAGCTAGGTAGGTGTTGGCAAAGAGTTTCACCGCCTCGGCCTCTGTGCTGCCCATGAACAATACAGGCACCTCTTCCTTGAGGGCACCCTCTTTGATGAGGGCGGCAAACTGACGGGCAGCTTCCTCCAACGAAGCATCGTCGAAGCCCACGATGATGCGGGAAGGATAGAGATTGTCGTACAACGCCTTGCTCTCGCGCAGGAACTCAGGGGCGAAGATGATGCGCGGCACCACCACCCGCATCTTGCCATCGGCCTGACGCTCGCGGTAGGAGAATTTCTCGCGCACACTCTGCGTATAGCCCACAGGCACCGTGCTCTTGATGACCATCACGGCATCGGGATTGACCTCCAACACCAGCTCGATCACCTCCTCCACATGGGTGGTATCGAAGAAATTCTTCTTGGGGTCGTAGTTGGTAGGGGCAGCTATCACCACAAAGTCGGCATCACGGTAGGCTGCGCGGCCATCGAGCGTGGCCTGAAGCTGCAGGGGCTTCTCGGCCAGATACTTCTCGATATACTCATCCTGGATGGGTGAAACCTTACGATTGATCTTCTCCACTTTCTCAGGAATCACATCCACAGCCACCACCTGGTTCTTCTGCGCCAGCAGGGTGGCGATGCTCAGGCCCACATATCCTGTACCTGCAACGGCTATCTTCATCTTCTTATCTGTCTTTATACATGGATTCGTAATATTTCTGGTAATCACCGCTGGTCACATTGTCCATCCATTCCTGATGGTCGAGGTACCACTTCACGGTCTTCTCGATGCCTTCCTCAAACTGCAGGCTAGGCTCCCACCCCAGTTCACGCTGGAGCTTGGAGGAGTCGATGGCGTAGCGCAGGTCGTGTCCGGCACGGTCGGTCACGTAGGTGATGAGGTCCATGTCCTCCCCTTCCTTGCGGCCTAAGAGTCTGTCAACGGTATTAATGAGCACCTTGATGATGTCGATGTTCTTCCACTCGTTGAAACCGCCGATGTTGTAGGTCTCGGCTATCTTGCCCTCATGGAAGATGAGGTCGATGGCACGGGCGTGGTCTTCCACAAAGAGCCAGTCGCGCACATTCTCGCCCTTGCCATAGACGGGCAACGGCTTGCGGTGGCGGATATTGTTGATGAACAACGGGATGAGCTTCTCGGGGAACTGGTAGGGGCCGTAGTTGTTCGAGCAGTTGGTCACGATGGTAGGCAGGCCGTAGGTGTCGTGGAAGGCACGCACGAAATGGTCGCTGCTGGCCTTGCTGGCACTGTAGGGGCTGTGGGGCTGGTACTTCAGATCTTCGGTGAAGAACTTCTCGCCGTAGGCCAAATGATGCTCTCCGCTGCTGGCCTTGGTGGTGAAGGGTGGCTCAATGCCCTCGGGGTGCGTCATCTGCAAGGCTCCATACACCTCATCGGTGGAGATGTGATAGAAACGCTTGCCCTCATACTTCTCGGGCAGCGACTCCCAGTAGAGCTTGGCAGCCTGAAGCAGCGAAAGGGTGCCCATCACGTTGGTACGCGCAAAGGTGAAGGGGTCTTTGATGCTGCGATCCACATGGCTCTCGGCTGCCAAGTGGATGATGCCATCCACCTGCTCATCCTGCAGCAACTGGTAGAACGCGTCGAAATCGCAGATGTCCATCTTCACGAACTTATAGTTGGGCTTATCCTCCACATCTTTCAGATTGGCCAGGTTGCCGGCATAGGTCAACTTGTCCAAGTTGATGATTCTATACTCAGGGTACTTATTGACAAACAGGCGCACCACATGGCTTCCGATGAAGCCTGCGCCGCCAGTGATTACAATACTTCTTTTCATTAGGACTTTATGCTTAATACGTTTATTTTCAATCAATATTCGGTTCTCCCGTACGCTCCAGTTCCTCCACCACCTTGATCAAGTACTGGCCATACTGGTTCTTGAGCATGGGCTGGGCTATCTCACGCATCTTCTCGGCAGTGATCCAGCCTTTGCGGTAGGCGATGCCTTCGAGGCATGCCACCTTGAGGCCCTGACGCTTCTCGATGGTCTCGATGTAATTGGAGGCCTCGGCGAGGGAGTCGTGGGTACCGGTGTCAAGCCAGGCAAATCCACGGCCCAAGGTCTGCACCTTCAGTTCCCCATCGAGGAGGAACCGCTGGTTCACGGTCGTGATTTCCAATTCGCCACGCGCCGAGGGCTTGATATGCTTGGCCACGTCCACCACCTTGTTGGGATAGAAATACAGGCCCACCACCGCATAGTTGCTCTTGGGCTTGGCAGGTTTTTCCTCTATACTCAGGCAGTTGCCCGCCTTGTCAAACTCCGCCACGCCGTAGCGTTGCGGGTCGGCCACCCAATAGCCAAAGACAGTAGCCTTCTTCTCCTCCTCCGCTGTGCGCACAGCCTGTTTCACCATGCCGGTGAGGCCTGCCCCGTGGAAGATATTATCGCCCAACACCAAGCAGGCAGCATCCGTGCCGATGAACTCCTCGCCGATGATAAAAGCCTGCGCCAATCCGTCGGGACTGGGCTGCTCGGCATAGGAGAACCGCACGCCAAAGTCGCTGCCATCGCCCAGCAGACGCTTGAAGCCAGGCAGGTCGTAAGGGGTGGAGATAATCAGTATCTCACGGATGCCTGCCAGCATCAGCACGGAGATGGGGTAATAAATCATGGGCTTGTCATAGATGGGAAGCATCTGCTTGGACACCCCTTTGGTGATGGGGTACAACCGCGTTCCGCTTCCTCCTGCCAAGACTATTCCTTTCATAGTTTTCCTTCGTTATTGCATTATTAGGGGCAAAGGTAATAAAATAAATTGAAACCCATGGGAAAAACGGCTATTTTTTACTCAGCCGCCTGAACTCCTTCTTGGCTTTGGCCAACTGGGCAACGAACCCCTTATCGGCATGAAGGCGAGCCACCAGGGCAGCGGCAACTATGCGGGCATTATCCACATCGCTCTGCCAATGGTAGCCGCAAATCACCCTGCTGGTACCCATGTCGAAACCTCGCTGGAGGATGGCATCCTGCCTGTCGGTGTTGATCTCGGCCAACACCAAGGCCACCGCCCACCCCTCGGCCGTATGGCCTGAAGGATAGGAGCCGTTGTGACTCAGTTCTTCCTCATCCTCGGGCAGACAGGTGCTCTCGCCAAACAACATGTAGGGACGCTGCCGCATATAGTGGTTCTTGGCCTCACGGGTGGACAAGTCGCCCGAATCGCCGCAGATTCTGCGAATCATCTTGAACATCTGGGGCGTGTTCTGCTCGGAGAGGGTCATGCCAAAGGCTTCGGACAAGGCGGCACACACGCCTTCGGCGCTAGCATCGGCATCAAGCACGGCCAAGTCGCCGCGGGGGGTGTTGCGCTGCTGCTTGCCCCAGTAATAGCGGGCCTGATCGTACATAAACAGGATGTCGCCCGGCTGCGGAGGGGCTGGCAACAGATTCAGGCTGCTCGCCACATCGTCTATCTGGAGGAAATAGTAATCGGGATACGTGCGTACATCCTGTATCTTCTCCTCTGTCTGGGCGTAGGCCGTCAAGAGGCAGCCCACCAGACCTAAAGTCACTAATATTCGTTTCATCATTGCGTCATTATAAAATTTATCTGAAGATAGCAGCTATCGGCTGCATCAATCGGCCAATTCACGGATGCAGCGCACCAGTGAGTCTCTCCAGTAAGGGATGGTAAGGCCGAAGGTCTGTTTCACCTTGGTCTTGTCGAGCACAGAGAAATGGGGTCGCTTCACCTTGCTGGGGAATTCGTCGCTGTGACAAGGTTGTATGTCGCACTGGTTTCCGCTGAGTGTCTTGATCTCCTGCGCAAAGTCGTACCACGAACAAACGCCCTCGTTGCTGAAATGGTAGATGCCCTGCTTGTCCAACTGGTTGGTATCGATGATGTGGACGATGGCCTGTGCCAAATCGCCTGCGTAGGTAGGAGTGCCCACTTGGTCGAACACCACTTTGAGGCTGTCGCGGGTAGCCGTGAGCGTACGCATGGTCTTCACGAAGTTCTTGCCGTAGGGCGAATAGAGCCAGGCTGTGCGCAGGATGATGTACTTGCATCCCACTTGAAGGATGCTCTGCTCGCCAGCCAACTTGGTGACACCGTAAACGCCTGTAGGGTCGGTGGGCCAATCTTCCTGGCAAGGGTTGCAACGGTCGCCCTTGAACACATAGTCGGTAGAGATGTGTATCAAGGTGGCAGCAGCCTCTTTAGCTACGGTAGCGAGTACCTCCACGGCCTTGTGGTTGAGCAGGTCGGCAGTGGCATAGTCGTCCTCCGCCTTGTCCACGTTGGTGTAGGCGGCACAATTCACGATGACATCCACGTGCTCCTCCTTCACCATTGTCCTCACCGCCTCTATATCCGTGATATCCAACTTGAGGCAGTCGCCAACGATGTCTGTAAACAGGTAGCGGTGAGTGCTCGCGGCACTCACCACCCTCATTTCATTGCCAAGCTGTCCGCTGGCTCCGGTTACAAGTATGTTCATTTTTATCTTCTTCTTGCTCCGCCTCCACTGCTGTTATTGTTGTTGGTAGAGTTGCTGTTACGCTGCGTAGTGGTGGTAGAGTTGTTCGTAGTAGTAGTACTGCTACTGCGCGTACTTACCGTAGGAGTGCTGGTAGTAGTCTCGTTACGGCGTGTACGGGTGGTGCTACGGCTGCTCGTCGTGGTAGTGGTCTGTGGACGAGTGGTCGTAGTAGCCTGACGGGTACTGGTGCCCTGCTGCGTAGTGGTCTGACGCATGCTGGTACCTTGCTGCGTAGTGGTCTGACGGGTACTGGTGCCTTGCTGACGAGTGGCAGGTGCGGTAGTCGTCGGCTGGGTACTCGTAGTGCCAGATCCTGCACGCTGCTGCAAACGATTGGCGGCATTGTTCTGCTGGTTGGGCGAAACAGTGCCCAGCGGCTGCGTCGTAGTGCTCTGACGGGTAGTGGTATTGACAGAAGGAGTCGTAGTGCCCTGACGGACATTCGTATTCTCACCGCTGCTGATACGACCACCGTTGTTGTTCACACCGGGATTGGTGGTCGTAGTGCGTGAAGACACCCCTGTATTTCCCCCACCCTGGCGCGTATTGTTAGGATTCACCAGGTTGTTGTTCACGTTCAGGTCATTGTTGGTAGTCACTGAACGGTAAGAGGTACGGTTGCTGAAGGTATTGAACTGATCCTTGTTCAATATCTTGCGCATCTCCTTGTCATAGCGGTCGGCCATCTTGTCCATCTGCTTGTCGGTCATCAGCACACGATTGCCATAGCCCACACGGTCGTTATAATTGTAGATGTGCATACGTCCGTCGGACTCCACACGCATGTAGGGATCGCCCGGGCGACGAGGCGGAGGTGCCAAGTAGCCAGGACCGCGTCCACCGTATCCGGGAGGGGCATAGCCGGGACGAGGCTGAGCATAGTAGCCCCAGCTATACTGCGGATAGCGGTTGAACAGGTAATAGTAGCGACGGTTGAGTTCCAACAGGCGCTGAGCCTCATAGTTGCTCAAGCGAAGCTCGATCACCATGCGGCGGGTTATCTCGGCGATGACGACTTCATCGTAAGAATACGTGTAGCCATAGTCATCATATACATCATAGTAAACTATGTTGCCTACAGTGTCATATCCGTAAGGCTCGGTCAGAGCCATGCAGCCACTCATAGAGAACATCACTGCGAATCCCATTAATAACTTCTTCATAATCAAGTCCTCCCCATCTTTAAGTTCATACAAAAGGTTCGTTTGCTTGGTTAGCTGTGATAAAGATACATATTATTTTTATCAAACGTGCAAAATTCGTTTTTTTTTGTCGTTTTTTAATTAAAAAAGCCTTTTTCGTTAAGCAAGTTGAAAGATTTTGCCTACTTTTGCAGACGAAGACTAAATCTTATTAAAACGATGATGAAAAAACGCTCTACCATGCAGTATTTTACCCTTTCGGGAATTGCATTCACAAGCCTGATGCTGCTCAGCAGCTGTTTTCAGGGAGAAAAGAAACAAGACAACCATATAGTGACTGGTATTACCAACCTGCCCACGGAAGTCAGCCTGCCTGATGAGCCGGCAGCTCCCACGGCTGTGCTCAACGGCAACACGCTGACCTACGGCGACCATTCCTATACTTTCACAGACGGACTTACGCTCCAAAACGGACTGCCCGCCAAGACTGCAGGCCAGAAGGCCACACTCACCTTCACGCATTTCCCTGCTACGGTGGATGAGTTCAAGGCATTGCAAGCCCAATTGATGGGTAAATCGATGGCGGGCGCTCTGGCGCTGAATATTCTGGCCTACGAGATGTTCCGTCGCGACAGGGCCGTTGGCGAGGAATGCCTTAAGCTGTGCAACATCGATGTGAACGCCTCTGAAACCATAGGCATGTTGCGCCAGAAGCTGTCGGCCAACCGCTACGACCCCAACGACAACGACACCTACCACCAACCTTTCTTGGCAGCCTCGTTCCTCGATGGAGCCACGCAAGACAGCAAGTACCAGCCCAACTATCCCTATGTGATGAGCTTCACCTGGAACACCAACCCCAATATCAAGCAGCACGAGCGTTCCAACACGTACTACGGCTACATATACCACCTCAACGTGGTGCGCAACGGCAAGCCCACCGATGCCTCCGTGCTGGTGCCCGATGAGGAGGAGTTGGTACTCGCACACAATACCCCCAATTACTACGTGATGCTTCCTGACATCAAGACGTGGGAGGATACCTTGAAATAAAAACATCACGAAGGCCATGCTTGACAAAAATCAAATAAGCCAGTTGTATCTCAGAGATACACAGTTTGCCAGCCTCATGACGAGGCGCATCTTCAACATATTGCTCATTGCCAACCCTTATGACGCCTTCATGCTGGAGGACGACGGACGCATTGAGGAGAAGATCTTCATGGAATACGCCTCCCTCTCCATGCGCTATCCACCCAGCTTCACGCTGGTATCCACCTACGAGGATGCCCTGAAGGAACTGGAAAGCCGCAAGATGGACCTCATCATCTGTATGCCTGGAACGGGCGACAATGAGAGTTTCAACGTGGCGCGAAGCATCAAGCAGCAATATCATGACATTCCGATGGTCATCCTCACGCCTTTCAGCCATGGCATCACCAAACGTATGGCCAACGAAGACCTGTCGGACTTCGAGTACATCTTCTGCTGGTTAGGCAATACGGATGTATTGTTGAGCATCATCAAGCTGATAGAGGACAAGATGAACCTGGAACACGATGTGAAGGAAGTGGGTGTGCAGCTGCTGCTCCTGGTGGAGGATGGTATCCGCTTCTACTCCAGTATCCTGCCCAACCTCTACAAGTTTGTGCTGGAACAGAGCCGCCAGTTTGCCACCGAGGCACTCAACGCCCACCAAAGCAACCTGCGTATGCGCGGACGCCCCAAGATTGCCCTCGCGCGTACCTATCAGGAGGCGATGGAAATCTACGAGAAATACAAGGACAATATATTAGGTGTCATCACCGATGTGCGCTATCCGCATAGGGACGGCGAGCCGAAAGACCCGCTGGCTGGTATCAAGCTCTGTGCCCAGGTACGTAAGGAAGACCCCTTCGTGCCCCTTATCCTGCAAAGTGCCGAGAGCAAGAACCAGCTCTATGCCAAGAAGTTCCGCGCTGCCTTTGTGGATAAGAACTCCAAGAAGATGGACGTGGACCTGCGCCGCATCATGAAGGAGAAGTGTGGTTTTGGCGACTTTGTATTCCGCAATCCTCGCACCAAGGAACAGATCGCCCGTGTGCGCAACCTGCGCGAGTTGCAGGACATCCTCTTCGCCATCCCAACGGAGAGTTTCCTCTACCACATCAGCCGCAACCACATGAGCCGCTGGCTATACAGCCGCGCCATCTTCCCCATAGCAGAGTTCTTGCGCCCCATCACCTGGGACACCCTGCAGGATGTGGATGCACACCGACAGATTATCTTCGATGCCATCGTGAAGTATCGCAAGATGAAAAACCAAGGCGTAGTGGCTATCTTCAAGCGCGACCGCTTCGACAGCTACTCCAATTTTGCCCGCATCGGCGAAGGGTCGTTGGGTGGAAAAGGTCGTGGCCTGGCATTCATCGACAATTTCCTGAAGCGCCATCATGAGTTCGACGAGTTTGAGAAAGCCCGTGTGATGATTCCCAAGACGCTGGTGCTCTGCACGGATATCTTCGATGAATTCATGGAGAGCAACGGACTGTATGAGGTGGCACTGAGCGATACCGAGGATGACGTGATACTGCGCTATTTCCTCAAGGCCAAGCTGCCCGACCGACTGATAGAGGATTTCTTCACCTTCTTCGATGTGGTGAAGAGCCCTATTGCCATACGTTCTTCTTCCCTGTTGGAAGATTCTCACTACCAGCCGTTTGCAGGTATCTATAGCACCTATATGATTCCTTATCGCGACGACAAGTACGAGATGCTGCGTATGCTGGGCGATGCCATCAAGGGCGTGTATGCCTCTGTATATTTCCGCGATTCCAAAGCCTACATGCAGGCTACCAGCAACGTGATCGACACGGAGAAGATGGCCGTGATACTGCAAGAGGTGGTGGGCAAGACGTATGGCACACATTACTACCCTTCGTTCAGCGGCGTGGGACGCTCGGTGAACTACTACCCCTTGGGTGACGAGAAGCCCGAGGAAGGAACGGTGAGTCTGGCACTGGGCTTGGGCAAGTACATTGTGGATGGCGGCATGACGCTGCGCTTCTCTCCCTATCACCCCAACCATGTGCTGCAGACCAGCGAGGTGGAACTGGCGCTGCGCGAGACACAGACGCAGTTCTACGCGCTCGATATGACCAACAACGGGCAGAATTTCTCCATCAACGATGGCTTCAACCTGCTGAAACTTCACGTAAGCGAGGCCGACAAGGACGGGTCGCTCACCTACATCGCCTCTACCTACGACCCTTACGACCAATGCATCTACGACGGCATCTATCCTGGCGGACGCAAACTCATCACCTTTGCCAACATCCTGCAGCATGAGGTATTCCCCCTGCCGAAGATCCTGCAGTTGTCGTTGAAGTATGGCGAAGAAGAGATGCGCCGTCCTGTAGAGATAGAGTTTGCCTGCAACCTTTCACACGAGAAAGAGAACCAAGGCACCTTCTACCTGTTGCAGATCCGACCCATCGTCGACAGCAAGGAGAACCTGGAGGAAGACCTCAGCACCATCGATGAGGAAAACCTGCTGCTGAAATCGAACAACTCCTTGGGTCACGGCATCATGACAGACCTGCAGGATGTGGTCTATGTAAAGACGGACGGCTATTCACCTCAATACAACCAGGAGATTGCCTGGGAGATAGAGAAACTGAACCGCCAGTTCCTGAACGAAAGCAAGAACTACATATTGATAGGACCCGGACGCTGGGGAAGCAGCGACACCTGGTTGGGCATCCCTGTGAAATGGCCGCACATCAGTGCCGCCCGCATCATCGTGGAGGCTGGTCTGACCAACTACCGCGTGGATCCAAGCCAAGGTACGCACTTCTTCCAGAACCTCACCTCGTTTGGAGTGGGATACTTCACCATCAATGCCTATATGAACGACGGTATCTATCGTCAGGATTTCCTCAACAATCTGCCTGCAGTACAGGAAACCAAGTACCTGCGCCACATACACTTTGAGGAGCCTGTGATCGTGAAGATGGATGGGAAGAAGAAACTTGGCGTGGCTTTACTGCCGGAAAGATTAAGGGATTGATTGGCCAAGCTCTATCACTTCCAGGTTCTGAAACGTCACCTCGTTGATTTCAAACCTCACCAGAGTGCGGACTTTATGGAACCCGAAAGTACCCGCTGCGCCAGGATTGATATGCAGTAATTGCAGCTTCTTGTCATACTGAACCTTCAGGATATGGCTGTGCCCGCTGACGAATAGTTGCGGACGATAGTCGAGCAGTGCCTGCCTCACACTGGGGTCGTACTTGCCCGGATAGCCGCCGATGTGTTTCATGAGCACCTTTGCCCCCTCAACCTCAAATCGTTGTATCTCAGGAAACATCTGGCGTATCTCATACCCATCGACATTGCCATACACAGCTCGTAAGGGGCGAAAATCCGCCAGACGGTCGGCCACCTCCGTAGAGCCGATATCGCCCACGTGCCAAATCTCATCGCAGTTGGAAAAATACTCCAAGTAGCGGTCATCCCAAGTAGCGTGGGTATCACTCAGCAGTCCGATGCGTTTCATGCCTGTTCCTCCTTCAAATCAACCACAGGGTGCAAACCAATAGAGGCGGCTTTTTTGAGCAGATACTCCATTTCCGTCTCGCGTGTGTTGGGGTAGATTTCCCCGTTGAGAATGGCATCTTTCATCGACTGCTTAAGCCGTCCCACTTGTGGACCTTGCTGCAGGCCGAAGATGCGCATCACCTCAAAGCCATCGATGATAGGCTGCATCAGCCTGATTTCATCGTTGTGCTTGATGGTTTCTATCTTCTGCCTCACCAGCTGGAAATTCTGAAGGAAACGTTTCTTCTTCTCCTCATTCTTGGAGGTAATGTCTGCCTCGCAAAGCATCATCAGGTCCTCTATGTCCTCCCCTGCTTCGAAAGCCAAGCGGCGAACGGCGCTATCAGTCACTTCCTCGTCGGCTATCACCTGTGGACGCATGTGTAGTCCCACCAGTTTCTGCACGTACTTCATTTTCTCGTTCATGGGCAGTTTCATCTTACGGAAGATTTCCGGCACCATCTTCTCGCCTATGAAGTTGTGGTTGTGGAAGGTCCATCCTGTGGCAGGATCCCAGCGTTTGGTATTGGGTTTCCCTATGTCATGCAGCAGGGCAGCCCAGCGCAGCCACAGCACATGCTCCTTTCCTTCCCCTTTGGCCTCTTCTTGGGTAGCCTTGGCCAGATTGTCAAGCACTTGCAAGGTATGGTAGAAGTTGTCCTTATGCCCGCGTCCGTGACTCTTATCTATCCCCTGCAGTTTCACCAGTTCAGGAAAGATGAGTTCCAAGAGTCCGCTACGGTCCAAGTCGATAAATCCTTTGGAGGGAACAGGCGACAGCATGATTTTGTTCAGTTCATCGGCTATGCGCTCTTTAGAGATGATCTTGATGCGGTCTCTGTTCCTGCACAGAGAATCGAAGGTTTCGTCATCGATATAGAAATTGAGCTGCGTGGCAAAACGGATGCAACGCATCATACGCAACGGATCGTCGCTAAAGGTAATATCAGGATCATTGGGCGTACGGATGATACGGTCGAGCATGTCCCACAATCCGTCAAACGGATCTACCAATTCCCCGTAGTGGTCGTGATTCAGGCATACGGCCATCGCGTTGATGGTAAAGTCGCGGCGGTTCTGGTCATCCTCCAGCGTACCATCCTCGACCACAGGCTTGCGGCTATCGTGGCTGTAGGATTCCTTACGTGCCCCCACAAACTCTATCTCCTGTCCTCTATATTTCAGCTGTGCAGTTCCAAAGTTGCGAAAGACAGAGAGATGTACCCCTCGCCCCAGTTTCTTGCTGAGTGCCTCGGCCATCTTGATACCGCTGCCCACCACCACTACATCCACATCCACTGACGGACGTTGCAGGTAGAGGTCACGTACATAGCCGCCTACCACATAGCATTCCATGCCCAGCTCGTCGGCAGTCTCTCCTATGCGGTGAAACATCTTCCCCTCAAACTTGTCTTTCAGTTCTTTTTCCGTCAGCTCTATCATAGTGAGTTTTTAAGTTAGTAGGGTGCAAAATTACAAAATAATTCCTACATTTGCAGCAGAAAAGTGTTTTTTATACAAAAGAACATTGATAGACATCAGAATTTAAGAACAATAATTGCTATCTTATTCTATGAAAAAAGCGGTTTTACCCCTATTGCTGATCCTGTTGTTACTTGCAGGTTGCAACCAAGATAAACGTGAGGCACAACTGATGCTTGACCAAGCCAACGCACTCTATCAGGCAGAAAACCTGGAAGAAGCTATCCAACTGATTGACAGCATCGGTGTTCGCTATCCCAAAGTCTATGAGGTGCGCCATGCGGCTAACCGACTGGGCTATGATGTCACACGCAACCAGCTGCAACGCGATGTGGTGTTCATCGACTCTGTGCTTGCCGTGAAGCAGCAGGAGCTGGATGAACTGCTCCCCCACTTCACCTACGAACGGGATAAGGAATACCAGCAGACAGGACGCTACTTGTGGCCTACCCAAACCCTGGAAAAGAACATCAGCCGCAGCTACCTGCGCTTCCAGACGGAGGAAGACGGACGCATGAGCCTCACCAGCATATTCGTGGCCAATAACCCCATCCACCACACCGCCGTGAAAGTTACCGCCAAGGATGGAACCTTTGTGCAGACACCTGCCTCACCCGACAGCTATGAGACCACCAACTTAGGCCTTACTACAGAGAAAGCCGACTATCCGCAAGACAAGGATGGTGGTCTGGCCGAGTTCATTGCCCTGCACGTGGACGATAACCTTACCATGGATTTCATCGGCGACCGTACACAGCGTGTCACCCTCACCCCTGCCGACCGTCAGGCCTGCAAGCAGGTATTGGAATTGGCCAACCGCCTGAGCCTCATCAAGCAACTCAAAGAAAATCAAGAGGAGAATCATCGCAAAATAGAGTTCGTAGAACGCAAGATGCAGGAGTACGACAAGCAGCACAGCAACAACTAACTGTTAATGTGAAGTAACTTTAAATATATCTTCCGGATACCCAACATCAACGAGAAACAAGGCTTTCCCATCCACCGATTCCCCTGCGGAACAACGGTTCTTCTGGGCAATCACCTGCTGGAACTGCTCCAAGGAAAGCTGCCCATAACCTACTTGCAGGAGTGTGCCCACCACTGCACGTACCATGTTGCGCAGGAAACGGTCGGCTTGGATGGTAAATACCCAATAGTGCGGAGCAAGCTGCGTCCAGCGGGCTTCTGTAAGGTGGCAGATATTGGTTTTCACATCGGTATGCAACTTACTGAAACTGGTGAAGTCCTCCACCTCCAACAGAAGCGCGGCTGCCTCGTTCATCAAGTCCCAATTGGGTTCTTTGTACAGCCGCAGGGCATAGTGGCGATGAAAAGGATCCTTATGAGTAGTGACAAAATATTCATACCTGCGCCAAAGGGCAGAAAAACGCGCATGGGCATCAGGGTTCACCTCGCGCACCTGTTCCACGGCTATGTCCTGAGGCAACAGACGGTTGAGCTTATCAGTGAGCCAAGCCCCATCTACAGGCTCTTCGGCATCAAAATGTGCCACCATGCAACGGGCATTCACCCCAGCATCCGTACGACCTGCCCCTGTCACATTCACTGTACGGCGCAGCAGCAGCGATAAAGCGCCCTCCAAGCGCTCCTGCACGCTCATACCGTTGGGCTGCACCTGCCAGCCGTGGTAAGCAGCACCATCGTAACTCATATAAATAAAATACCTGTGCATCGTTACTAAATATCTGAGACAAAAGTAACAATTTTTTTTGTTTACCCCATCATTTTATCTTATCTTCGCATCATAATTTGTGAAAAACGTCCGAAGATGAGAAATACAAACGTTTGGAAACTGCTACCTGTCTTGTTGCTGCTACTCTCTTGGAGCAGTTGCAAAGATACTTCCATGAAGATGAACGACCCGCACAACATCCGTGGAGTGATAAGTTACAATCGTGAGTTCAACGACCTAAACGACACACAACTCAAAGTTGCTCAGGCCATTGGCATCAAGACGATAGCCAACCGTGAGGCTGCCGAGAAGATGAAGAAACAACTCACTGAGATTGCCGACTGCGAGGCCTACGCCATTGATTCGCTCACGCATTCCATCCCCTACCTCATCCCAGGTGCCGCCCGACTGCTGCAGACCATCGGCCAAAGTTTCAACGACTCACTCGCTGCCAAAGGTCTGAATCCCAACCGCATCATCGTGACCTCCGTATTGCGTACCCAGCACGATGTAAACCGCCTGCGCCGCACCAACGGCAATGCTTCGGCCAATAGCACCCACATGTATGGTACCACCTTCGACATCTCCTGGGTACGTTTTGCCAAGCAGGAGATGGAAGGGTCTCGCCCCTTGCAAAGTGTTTCGGCCGACACCCTCAAAATGGTACTTAGCGAAGTGCTGCGTGACCTTAAGAAAAGTGGTGAGTGCTATGTGAAGCACGAGAAAAACCAAGGATGCTTCCATATCACCACAAGAAAGAGCTGACATTTGAAAATAACAATTAATAATACAATATGAAGAACATTAAACTTCGTCTGATCATCATGAACTTCCTGCAGTTTGCAGTGTGGGGAGCTTACTTGACTTCCATGGGCAGCTATCTGGCCAATGCCGGACAAGGTGCCCACATCGGAGTCTTCTATGCCTTGCAAGGCATCACCAGTATCTTTATGCCAGCGCTGATCGGCATTGTGGCCGACCGCTGGATTCCTGCCCAGCGCATGATGGGTATCTGTCACCTCATTTCCAGTACTTTCCTCATTACCTTAGGCTACTATGGTCTCACCATGGGTACTGAAGCCAATTTCGGTATCCTCATCACGCTGTTTGCCGTTGGCATCGGCTTCTACATGCCTTCGCTTTCGCTCTCCTACGCAGTGGCCTACAACGCCCTCGAGAAGGCAGGCCTTGACACAATTACTGCCTTTCCTCCCATCCGCACATTGGGTACCGTGGGTTTCATCTGCACCATGCTGGCTGTGGATGCCTTGGGATTCCAGACCACTCCCATGCAGTTTATCGTATCAGGTATCCTGGGCATCATCTTAGGCTTCTACGCCATGACTTTGCCCGACTGCCCCATCAACCGCAGCAACGAGAAACGCTCCCTGGCCGATGCACTCGGACTGCGCGCCTTCACCCTATTCAAAGACCGCACCATGGCTACCTTCCTGATCTTCAGCCTGCTGCTGGGTGTGGCACTGCAACTTAGCAACAGCTACGCCAACCCGTTCATATCCAGCTTCGCTACCATTCCTGAATTTGCCGATACCTTCGGAGCACGCCATGCCAATGCACTCATCTCACTCTCGCAGTGTTCAGAGACGCTCTGCATCCTGCTCATCCCGTTCTTCATGAAGCGCTTCGGCATCAAGAAAGTGATGCTCTTCGCCATGCTGGCATGGGTACTGCGTTTCGGACTCTTCGGCGCTGGCAATCCAGGCAATGGCGTGTGGATGTTCATCCTCTCCATGATTATCTACGGTGTAGCGTTCGACTTCTTCAACATCAGCGGTTCGTTGTTTGTCAATGCAACTACCGATAAGAGTATGCGCAGCAGTGCACAAGGATTGTTCATGCTCATGACCAACGGCATAGGAGCCACCCTGGGTACTATCGGAGCTCAGACAGTGGTGAACCATTACACAGAGAATATCGATGGATATATGGTGGGCGACTGGAGCACCGTGTGGTACATCTTCGCTGCCTATGCCCTCGTGCTGAGCATCGCTTTTACTTTGATTTTCAAATATAAACACGAAAAGCTTCCTGAAGTAAAATGAGCCGTCACAAGATAGAGCTACATCTGGAAAACATCCAGCCCAGTATTGAGTATGAGCACGCCTATGTGCTCATACTCAAGGAATCGGGCGGTGGTGACCGCATGATTTCCGTCATCATCGGTGAATACGAGGCCCGTTCCATCATTATGGAATGGAAGGGAGTCGCCACGCCCCGTCCGCTCACACACAATCTTTTCGGCACCATCCTTGAAACCCTGAACATCTCCCTCGAACGCGTCACCATCCACCGCGTGGACAAAGGAGTGTATTACACCTATCTCTATTTAAAGCAGGGCACCACGCTTATGCGCATCGACGCCCGCACCAGCGATGCCGTGGCCATGGCCGTTCGCATGAGGGCACCTATCTACACCTACGAGGATGTGATAGATCATGAGCGCATACGCAATGCAGAACCTACCGACACCGCTTTCGTTGGTCATGACTCGCCCGACCCTTCCAACGATGCTCCCAAGACCTACAACCAGTTAGATCGCCTGGAGCAAGACCTGCAGCGTGCCATCGAGGAGGAGGAGTACGAACTGGCAGCCAAACTGCGTGACATCATATCCAAACTGAAGGAGGAGTAACCATGCACCTTTTCTATACCCCCGACATAGAGCATTCCAATGAGTTGCCTGCTGAGGAAGCTGCGCATGCATTGCGTGTGTTGAGACTGAGGCCAGGAGACCAGATAACCCTTACAGACGGCAAGGGCTGTTTCTACATCGCAGAGATTGCCGTAGCAGACGGCAAGCATTGCTTGTTCAATATCTTGGAAACCCAGTCTCAGCCTGCACCATGGAAGGGACACTTACACCTGGCACTCGCCCCTACCAAGAACATGGATCGCATGGAATGGCTGGCAGAGAAAGCCACGGAGATAGGTTTTGACGAACTCACCTTCCTCAACTGCCGCTACTCCGAGCGCAAGGTCATCAAATTGGAGCGCATTGAGAAGATTGTGGTCAGTGCCGTGAAGCAAAGCCTCAAAGCCCGTATGCCCCAGCTCAACGAGATGACCGACTTTGCCCGTTTCGTCAAGCAGCCCTTCACGGGACAGAAGTTCATCGCCCACTGCTATCCAGGCGATAAACCCTTACTGCGCGATGTGCTCGATGCTGAGCAAGATGCCCTAGTGCTCATAGGCCCCGAAGGTGATTTCAGCGAGGAGGAAGTCACACTTGCCACCTCCCTCGGCTTCCAACCCATCAGTCTTGGCACCTCACGCCTCCGCACTGAGACCGCTGCATTGGTGGCCGTTCACTTGATGAATTTGTTCCATTAAAAGGCTGTACCCATTCCCCCGCTTTTCTGTTTTTCTAATGCTTCCCTATCTCACTCGAGGGATAATCATGGAAAATCGGGGGAGCTCCCAGAAGCCTGACATTGGCAGCACTGCGCTCCACATAGTTGCGTGTAGAGGCAGAAGCAGCATATTGCTGCAGGTTCTTCTTATCGTACTGCAGGAAATCATCAAAGGTATAATGCCCACCTGCCAACTCCATGATACGCTGATAGATGGCCCTGCGTGACGGAGCATTGAAATCCTTGTATATGTATGAAGTTCTCATTATACTCTCGTAAGTAGGGCGATAAATGCCATAGGTATAGCGGGCAAAGCCCCCTTCATATACACCGATTTTCTCCACCTCATAATCAGGATTACTGATAAAATCACTCCACAGCACCTTTTGGGGGTCACTCTCATAATCCAGATTCAACCCCCGTCCTATGGTGTGATAATAATCCAGCAGCTCTCTGTCTGTAAACGCAGTTCCCTCATGACCATCATTTGAGTATTCATCCAACAGTTTCCCGAATCCATGTCCACCCACTTCATGGCATACTTCTTGTCGCATATCGCTCTCTTTTGTCCTGCACAGGCCAAAAGAAAAACCATCTTTATATTGGATACTAGTCACTCTTCCTGTGGCTTCCGTATTCAGTATCACTAAGGTCGTCACATTGCTCAAGTCATAGTCCAGCGCACTGACTTCATACAAATAATCCGCCAACTTTATTTTATTATTTAATATATAAGTAAGGTCTTCTACCCTTGTTTCAAATACAGTATTTTCCTCTAATACTTCGTTGACGGATACCGCAGTGACCATATACACATCGAAATACTCACGAAATGAGGTATAGGGTTCTATGGAGAAGAAGTGGTCCATAGCCTGGATAGCTCTATTGCGGAATGTTCCATCGTTTACCAACCTGTCGGAGAATCCATCACCAGTAATCACTATCTTGATTCCCTTTCCTTTGGAATGACCCTGCAACTGCTCCACCTGCCTGTCGTTGGAGAAATCAGTCGATTCATAGAGCCAACCATATTTCAGCCTATAGCCATCTTGCTGCCATAAGTCGATACTTCTGCTTTTCCACCAGTCTGATTTCAGCAAAGCCTCAGACAACACCCCTTCCATTCTGTTTTGAGTTATATCCAAAGTTTTCAGTGCAGTCAGGTTGACGAAGGAGTCAGGTATGGTTCCTGTCAGCAGGTTGTTACGCAGTGACAGATCCTCCATCTGTGTAAGATTGCCCAGACTACTGGGGATTTCACCTGTCAGTTGAGTTTCTAAAAGGAAAAGAATCTTTATGTTGACAAGATTACCCAGACTGCTGGGGATTTCGCCTGAAATCTGGTTAGTAGAAATATTCAGATAGGTCAAGGAGGTAAGGTTGCCCAGACTACTCGGGATTTCGCCTGTCAGTTGAGTTTCTACAAGGTAAAGAGTATTTAAGTTGACAAGATTGCCCAGACTAGTGGGGATTTCGCCCGTAATTTGGTTAGTAGAAATATTCAGATACGTCAAAGAAGTGAGGTTGCCCAAACTGCTCGGGATTTCGCCTGTCAATGGGTTATTATTAAGAGTTAGCGTCTGCAAGGAGGTAAGATTGCCCAAGCTGTTCGGGATTTCGCCTGTCAATTGATTATTATCGAGGCGAAGAGTCTCCAAAGAGGTAAGGTCACCCAAGCTGTTCAGAATTTCACCTGTCAATTGGTTATTAAAAAGATACAGAACCTTCAACGCTTTCAGGTTGCCAAAGCTGCTGGGGATTTCGCCTGTCAGTAGGTTTTCGTTCAGGTATAGATCCTCTAATTTTACCATATCTCCCATGGAATCTGGGATATGGCCTGTAAGTTGATTTTTAGCCAAATACAGGATCTTCATCTCTTTCAGATTCCCCAAGCTGCTGGGGATTTCGCCCGTCAGTTGGTTTTCGCTCAGGTATAGTTTCTCTAATTTTACCATATCTCCCATGGAATCTGGGATATGGCCTGTAAGTTGATTTTTAGTCAAATAAAGAATCTTCATCTCTTTCAGATTCCCCAAACTGCTGGGTATTTCGTCCGTCAGTTGGTTACTATCCAAAGCCAACTGTTCCAAGTGTGTCAGGTTGCCCAGATTGCTGGGTATTTCGCCCGTCAACTGGTTTTTGCCCAAATATACCGCTTTCAACAGGGGGGAGATTGCCCAACCAACTGGGGATGTTGCCTGTCAGTCGGTTGCCGTCCACATAAAACAACTCCAAATGCGAAAGATTAGCAATGCTCTCTGGGATAGTTCCCTCTAACTGATTATCATAGACAGAGAACCTCACCACATAGCTCAGGTTACCTATGCTCTCAGGGATAGACCCACACAGATTGTTGTCATTCAGATCCATTTTCAACACATGCCCCTCACATCCAGTGTCAACCCATACCATTCACTCAGAGGCTTGTCACTACCCCAATTATCATTTTTCTTCCAGTGTGCTCCATCAGTAGCCTGATACAAATCAATCAGAGCAGCACGCTCCTTGGCAAAGATGTCATCCTCGGGCGCAGGGGTAGGTGTAGGTGTGGGAACGGGTAAAGGCCCCAATGGTTCATCATCATCTATACATGAAGTGATACTGAATGCCATCAGCAGGGATAGCAAAACGGTTCCTATAAAACGATAAGTCTTCATAAGCAAAGTATGATCAAACAATGTTTAGCTCTCATTGCAACGCCGTTATTCTCTTTTTTCTTTCGTATTGCCAAATCTCCACCGAATTGACAATATTCTGCCAAAGGACATAGCAACCAGCACCGATGCTGGCCACTGGACTGAGATACATGTAGGCCACCCAGATGGCAAGACCCGTATTCTTCTGGAACATGCCTTGACCAGCATTGATCTCCTCGTTCATGCGACGACCCAAGATGCGACCCATGACGATTTGCACCACACACATGAGCAAAGCTGCCAAGGCGATGAGCAGCAGGAAACCAACGGTGGCACCGCTGTTGCAGATGTTCTTCACAGTGATGCCCGTGGTAATACTCAAAGAACATCCCCACATGTAGAAGCCTAAATTGGGCTGCGCCACTATCCACTTATGCAACTTTGGCACGTAGTGCTGCACCAACCAGCCAAGGATCAGCGGCAGGATAAGCACGATGGCCACCTTCTGCAGGATGATGAAAAATGCCTTCCAAAACGATACCTGAATCACAGATTCCAACAGCGGAAACGCCAAGGGGATGGTAACAGCCGCCACCAAGCTCGACACCAGCGTAAGGGTGGTCATGGTGCTGATGTTTCCACCCAGCTTGCCGCTTACCACTGGAGCAGCCGTGGCTGTGGGGGCTATCACGCAGGTGAGCATGGCCTCGAACAACAAGCGGCGCGATGAACCCTCAGCCGCCTGATACGCCATCCACAGGATGACTGCCACCAGCAGCAACTGTGCCAAGACCACCCCGCCATGCCAACGATGCAGCCTCATCTGGTGGAAATCCACCTTACAGAACGTGACAAACAGCGTGAGGAACAGCGTAAGGGGCAATACCTGGTCGCACACAGGGCCTAACACATTGCCCGCCTCATCCAACGCAGGGACGAGGCGGAACAACATATAGACTGCAGTACCCAAAGTAATGGCACAGGGCAAAGTCCACTCTTTCAGGAATCTTATGATATTCATATATGCTTATTTGCGGAACGGCGGCTTCACCACCTGAGCTTTCAGCTTGCGCCCACGTACATCGATGAGAATCTCTGTTCCAGGCTTCGCATAAGCCGTCTTGACATAGCCCAAGCCAATACCGATCTTGCGGGTAGGCGACATGGTGCCACTGGTCACTTGTCCTATCTCCTCGCCCTCGGTATTGAGCAGCACATAGTGCTCACGGGGAATGCCACGATCTATCAGTTCAAAGCCCACCAACTTGCGGGCAGGGCCCTCTTTCTTCTGCTGCTCCAACGCCGCACGGTTGATGAAATCCTTGCCATCGACAAACTTGGTAATCCAACCCAGTCCAGCTTCAATGGGCGATATAGTGTCACTCAGGTCATTTCCATAGAGGCAGAATCCCATCTCCAAACGGAGGGTATCACGGGCACCCAAGCCGATGGGGCGAATGCCAAACTCCTCGCCAGCCTTGAACACAGCCTCCCAAATCATGTCGGCATCCTCTGGATAGAAATATAGCTCAAAGCCCCCAGCACCCGTATAGCCAGTGTTGGAGATAATCACATCCTTGGCACCAGCAAATGGTCCGTGAGTGAAGTGATAGTAAGGAATGGCAGAGAGGTCAATGTCCGTGAGTTTCTGCAGGGTAGCCAATGCCTTGGGGCCTTGTACGGCCAGCTGGGCAGTATTGTCGCTGGAGTTCTGCAGCTCAGCGCCCACCTCGTTGTGGCTTACGCACCAGTTCCAGTCCTTGTCGATATTGGCTGCATTCACCACTAAAAGGTATTTCTCAGGCTCGTAATAATACACAATCAGGTCATCCACAATGCCTCCCGTCTCGTTGGGGAAGCAGGTATATTGTGCCTGTCCTATCGTCAGAGCAGCCACATTGTTGGAGGTAACGTGCTGGAGGAAAGCCAAAGCGTTGGGACCTTTCACCCAGAACTCACCCATGTGTGATACATCAAACACGCCCACACTTTCTACCACAGCCATGTGTTCCTGAATGATGCCACCAGGATATTCGATAGGCATGTTGTAGCCTGCAAACTCGTGCATTTTGGCGCCAAGGGCGATGTGTCGTTCGGTAAATGGAGTATTTTTCATAGTGTTTAGTAATTAATTGAAATTTCTACTATTTTCACCACCACCATCATGGCTTTCTCCAAATTGGGGATGGGGAGGAACTCAAAGCGTCCATGGAAATTGAGACCACCAGCGAAGATGTTCGGACAAGGCAGACCCTTGAATGAGAGCTGCGCGCCATCGGTACCGCCACGGATGGCCTTCACCTTGGGTTCCACACCAGCTGCCTTCATGCCAGCCTTGGCCAAGTCGATGACGTGCATCACAGGCTCTATCTTCTCACGCATGTTGTAATACTGGTCACGCAGTTCCAAGGTAGCGATTTCCTCGCCATATTGCTGGTTGATGAATGCCACGAGCTGCTGCATCTTCTCCTTGCGAGCCTCAAACTTGGCGCGGTCGTGATCGCGGATGATGTAGCTCAGTGTGCTCTGCTCCACATCGCCGCTCATGCCTACCAAGTGGAAGAATCCCTCGTAGTGCTCGGTATGTGCAGGGGTTTCGCAGTCAGGCAGCAAACTGACGAATCTGGAAGCCACCAGCATGGAGTTTATCATCTTGTTCTTGGCATAGCCCGGATGCACGTTGCGTCCCTTGATGGTAATCTTGGCGGCAGCGGCGTTGAAGTTTTCAAACTCCAGTTCGCCCAGCTCTCCACCATCCATGGTGTAGCCCCAGGCGCAGCCAAACTTCTCCACATCGAACTTATGAGCGCCAAGACCAATCTCCTCGTCAGGATTGAAGCCCATGCGTATTTTTCCATGCTTGATTTCAGGATGTTCCTTGAGGTAGCACATGGCAGACACAATCTCGGCAATGCCAGCCTTGTCGTCAGCACCCAGCAACGTATGTCCGTCAGTCACTATGATATCTTCGCCTACATGATCGAGCAGTTCGGGGAAGCGGGCAGGTGAAAGAATGATGCCTTCGGCTGCATCGAGGGCAATGTCGCCACCGTCGTAATTCTTCACGATACGCGGGCGCACGTCCTTGCCACTCATGTCAGGGCTTGTGTCCATGTGTGCAATGAAGCCGATGGTGGGCACTTCCTTGTCGGTATTGGCAGGAAGCGTGGCATAGAGGTAGCCGTTGTCGTCCAGTTCAACTTCCTCGAAACCCAAAGTCTCCAGTTCTTCCTTCAGGAACTTGGCAAAGACCATCTGCCCAGGGGTGCTGGGGGTCACGCCACTCTCCTCGCTCGACTGTGTGTCGAAGCTGGTGTATTTAAAAAATCTTTCAAGCAAATCCATAGTATTAAATTATTTGGTTTTACGTTTTAGTCTTCATTGAATGGCAGCGTCAGACCACTGTTCTGCGAGTTCTTCTCCTTGTAGTAGAAGCTGGAGCCATCGAAGCAATGGGTACAAATCTTGCACTTAGGCAACCCGATACTCTCTATCAGTGTCTCCAAGGGATTGAACTTCAGCGAGTTGAGTCCGAAACGGCTGCGAATCACCTCTACCATCTTGTTGTATTCAGGTGAGCCGGTAGTGGCGTATACCTCTACATTCTTGTCGGGATTTCCCTCCAGTTCTTCTATCACGCGACGTGTTATCAGTTCCATCTCACTCTTGGAGATAGAAAAATTGATGAACGGACAAGCGTAGATAAGCGGTGGGCAGGAGATACGCACATGTGCCTCCTTCACCCCGTAGTCGTAGAGCATCTTCACATTGTCACGGAGCTGTGTGCCTCGCACGATAGAGTCGTCACAGAAAAGCAGGCGTTTTTTGTCAAGCATAGCATGGTTAGGTATCAGCTTCATCTTTGCCACCAAACGTCGCATTTCCTGCCGCGAGGGAGTGAAGCTACGCGGCCACGTAGGGGTATATTTGGAGATGGCACGATGGTATGGCTTGCCCTTACCCTCAGAAAATCCCAATGCCATGCCAACGCCCGAATCAGGAATGCCGCATACACAATCTATCTCGCTCTCATCGACCTTGCCCATCTCATAGCCGCTCTTGAAGCGCACATCCTCCACGTTGATGCCCTCGTAGCACGAGGTGGGGAAGCCGTAGTACACCCAGAGGAAAGAGCAGACCTGCATCTCGTCGTTGGGCTTGCGAAGCTGCTTGATCCCGTCGGCCTTGATGTGGAGAATCTCGCCTGGACCTACATAGCGGTCGATGGTATAGTCGAGGTTGGGGAAACTGCTACTCTCGCTACTGGCAGCGTATGCCCCCTCTTTCCTGCCGATGACGATAGGGGTTCTTCCCAAGGCATCGCGGGCGGCAATGATGCCATTCTCCGTGAGGATGAGCATGGAGCATGAGCCTTTGATGTGGCGATAGACATTCTCTATGCCATCCACGAAATCCTTGCCTTGCACGATGAGCATGGCAATGAGTTCCGTCTGATTGGTCTGGCCTGAGTTCTGTTCGCCAAAGTGATGCTTGGCCTGCAGCATCAGGTCTTCCAGTTCCTTCATGTTGTTCACCTTGGCCACCGTGACAATGGAGAATCGCCCTAAGTGTGAGTTGAAGATGATGGGTTGCGGGTCAGTGTCGCTGATGACACCAATGCCACTGTTGCCCTTGAACTTAGGCAGTTCATCCTCAAAGCGTGAGCGGAAATAACCGTTCTCCAGGTTGTGGATGGAGCGGGCAAACTTGCCTTCCTCCTGATTATAAGTCACCATACCACCGCTCTTGGTACCCAGATGACTGTTGTAGTCGGTACCATAGAAAAGGTCTGTTGCGCATTCTGCGCGGGCTACTGTTCCAAAAAAGCCTCCCATAGTTTTAAAATTGAGAATTCAGAATTCAAAATTCCAAATTCATAAGTATCTATTCTTAGTAATTCTGCAGACCCTGCTGCAAAAAATCCACATATTTCTCCACGTCCTCGTCGTAGCTGTACGACTTGTTCAATGGTTTTCCATCATTGTCTATCAGCACGTAGAACGGTTGGGCGTTAGCACCAAACTTCACGCGCTGTAGGTAGCTCCACTTGTCGCCAAGCGTACGGAGCTTTCGTTCCTGTCCGTTTTCCTGCACCACGACAGGCTCTGGCAGCTTGGTCTTATTATCTACATAAAGCGTGATGAGCACATAGTCGTTGTTCATCAGGTCCGCCACCTTGGTGTCTGTCCACACAGCCAACTCCATCTTGCGGCAGTTCACGCATCCATAGCCGGTAAAGTCGAGCATCACAGGCTTCCCTACCCTACGGGCATATTCCATACCCAGGTCATAGTCGTCGAACTGCGCATGCACCTCGTTCTTATAGAGGTTGAAATCCTGCGTGTACATGGGTGGTGCAAAGGCACTCACCGCCTTGAGCGGAGCACCCCAGAGGCCAGGCACCATATACACGGCAAAGGCCAGCGAGCAGAGTGCCAAGAAGAAGCGAGGCACACTGACACGGGTATCCTCATCGTCGTGCGGGAATTTTATCTTACCCAGCAGGTACATACCCAGCAGGGCAAAGAGCACTATCCAAAGGGCGAGGAATGTCTCGCGGTCGAGTATATGCCAGCCGTAGGCCAAATCGGCCACGGAGAGGAACTTCAAGGCGAAGGCCAGTTCGATGAAACCTAACGTCACTTTCACTACATTCATCCAGCCACCGCTCTTGGGCATCTGCTTGAGCCAGGTGGGGAACAGTGCAAAGAGGGTGAACGGCAAGGCCAAGGCGATGGCAAAGCCCAGCATTCCGATGGTAGGTGCCAAGATGCTACCCGTGGTCGATACCTCCACCAACAAGAACCCGATGATAGGACCAGTGCAGGAGAAAGATACCAAAGCCAGGGTGAAGGCCATGAGGAAGATGCTGATCAGACCCGTAGTGCTTTCGGCCTTGCTATCCACTGCCGTTGACCAGCGGGATGGCAGGGTGATTTCAAACGCTCCGAAGAAGGAGGCAGCAAACACCACCAACATTAGGAAGAAGAAGATGTTGAACACCGCATTGGTAGAGAGTGCATTGAGCGCACTGGCACCAAAGATGAGTGTCACAGCCAGTCCTAAGGTGACATAGATGACAATGATGGCCAAGCCGTAGGTGATGGCGTCACTTATGCCTTTCTTCTTGTCCTTACTGCGTTTGAGGAAGAAACTCACCGTCATTGGGATAATGGGCCACACGCACGGGGTGAAGAGTGCTAAGAGTCCACCCAAGAATCCTGCAAAGAAAATGTATAGCCAGGAGCGGTCGGTAGTGCCGATGGATTCACCCATGGCTTGCAGTTCGTCAATGACAGGGCTCCAGAGATCTGACGTAGTATCGGATTGGGATGTCGGCGTGGCGACATTCTCAAGCGTACTTACTTCTGCAGGTACAGCAATTTCTGCTGTTGGTGGAGTGCCTGATGCCTGCGAGGCAGGAGTTGCTGAAGCTGGAACATCTGCAGTACCACTGAAACTGAAGTTCACATCGGTAGGCGGCAGGCAGTTCTTATCGTTGCAGGCGCCATAGGTGAGGTAGCCTTCTATGCGCCACGGACCCCCCCTGAATTTGAGGCGCTGCGCAAACTGCGCCTCCCCTTCAAACCAGCGCACCTGCATTTCGAACAACTTGTCATAATCGGAGATCTCATTACCACGAGGCGTGAGTTTCCCCTCCAACTCAGCCCCCGTGATGTGCTCCACTTCCAGTGTTGCCTCAATGGGTCCTCCGTCACCAAGTTCGGTAGAATAGACGTGCCACCCCTTATCTATCGATGCTGTGAAAATGATTTCTGCTTCAGAATCAGACACTTTGCGTAGTTCCTGCACAAATTTCACAGGATCTTGGATTTGCGGATATGCAACAAGGGCTATCAAACTCCCTACCAATGTTATAATGAATCTTCTCATATCCATTCCATTTACTCATTTGCCCTGCAAAGATAATTCATTTTTATGATTCCTGCAATAAGCATGACAGGATTCTTGGAGAAAAGAAGAGGTGAGAAAAAGAGTATTTTGTCACTCTGCTCCTTGAAGCACCCTTGCCATTGACTTCTTATGTAACAAATGTTGTGGCGTTGTGGCGTTGTGGCGTGGAAACAATAAATAATCTTTGTCCATACTATTTTAGGTTTTACCGTCAGTTATCTCGTTTGTGTGTTTCGCGAATCACATTGCAAAAATAAGCAAAAATTGAATACAACAGGAAAAACAAGGGGAAAAACCGAATACAGAAATCAGCAAAATGTTTATTTTCAAGCGTTTACAAACAGAAAATCAGCACCTTTCCTAACAACTTCTAAAGCACGGATTGCTACAACACAGTCAACTTATACTATGATGATCCTCCACTTGAAAATCCACGCTCGTAAGGAATCTATGCCAAAGTTTTAAACAAACAGGGGGATTCTTTACAGGTGGCTCATTTTCAACCTCCACTCCCTGTGGCCTATTGCACGCCACAACGCCACAACATTTCATCATTTCAACACCACAACGCCACAACGCCACAACATTTCATCATTTCAACACCACAACGCCACAACGCCACAACATTTGTTGAAATCATCCTTCCAACATCAAGCATACTGAAAAGGTTGACCCTAATTTTATATTATTATATTATATATATTAATATATATAATATAATAATATAAGATATAATACAAGATTAGGATGTCACCACATCACAACAACGAAATGTTGTGGCGTTGTGGCGTTGTGGTGTGGTAGGAATACGGTAATACACTCATTGGAATCCTTATTTTCTATAAATAATAAGGTAAAAACTTGCGAGCTATGGGAAAAATCAGTAACTTTGCGCCGTTTTTACATAAACCTTTACAAACAAAGAGAATGAGAGTTATAAAACGATACGGATTTTTACTGATTTTATTGATAAGCATAGCTACTATTCTGGTAGCCTGCAGCAAAGATGACGAGCATGAACCAGAACCAGCTCCAGTGGAGCCCAAAATAGAATTTTCCGTCACAGAGAATACCGCTCCTGTGTTCCAGGCCGAAGGGGACAACATGGTATTACACTTCACCTCTTCCTTGGCATGGGCTGCTGTGACCAACGGCAATGCGGGTTGGCTGAGTATATCTCCCCTCGGAGGAATAGGCGGCAATGTGACATTGACCATCAGTGCTTCCCCCAATGATACGCCAGAAGAACGTAGCGCCAATATCACCATCAAATGCGGATCGCTGCAAAGAACCATCACTGTGACGCAGAAACAGAAGGATGCCCTGACCGTGACCAGCGAAAAGGTGGAACTTGAAGCTGGCGGAGGCGAATTTACCTTAGAAGCCAAAGCCAATGTAAGGTTTACCGTAGAGACAGACGTGGAATGGCTGCATCATGCCGAGACACGTGCCTACACAGCCAAGGAACTGCTGTTTGTGGCTGATGAGAACTCTGACTTGGAGAAACGCGAAGGTCACATCATTCTGAAGGGTGATGAACTGAGCGAGACCATCACGGTGTATCAGGATGCAGGAAAACCCAGCATTATCCTGACGCAAAACGACTATGTGGTAGGATCAGATGCCAGCGAGATAAAGGTGGAGGTACGCAGCAATGTGGAGGTGGCCCTCACCATGCCTCCAGTAAACTGGATAAATCGAAGCAGCACACGTGCTGCATCTACGCAGACCTATGTCTTCAATGTGGACAAGAATGAAAGCTACGACCCTCGCAGTGCGGAACTACGCTTTACCAATAAAGAGAACGGACTGAGTGAAACAGTGAAGATAACCCAACTGCAAAAGGATGCGATAAACACAGCTGCAGAGCACTACCGCTTCTCGTCATTGGGCGGTTCGTTTGAATTGGAAGCCATGACCAATGTGGAGGTAGAGGTCTTCACCAGTACCGACTGGATAATAAATACCGACACACGCGGCCTGCACAGCGAAAAGCTGCACTTCACCATCGAGCCCAACGATACGGAAATCAATCGACAGGGTACCATCTTGCTCAAGGGCGGCTATGCCACGCAAAGCATCATCATATTCCAACAGCGGCATGATGTACAGGTGGACCGAGAACGTAAAGCGCTGGCAGCACTCTATCGTGCCACAGACGGTGACAACTGGAAGCGCCACGACAACTGGAATTCCGACCGTCCTTTGGACGAATGGTACGGCGTGTATGTGAATGAAGACGGACATGTGCGCACGATTTCATTGCCAGACAACGGACTGAGCGGAGAACTGCCCGAAAGCTTGGGCGACTTCACGGAGCTGGAGCGCATAGACATGTATGACAACCAGCTGACAGGCAGCCTGCCTTCGAGCATAGGCCAATGTACCAGACTCTCCCAACTCTTCCTCTACAACAACCAGCTCTCTGGCAATCTGCCTGAAGAAATGGGCAACCTGAAGGAACTGATCCGCATAGACCTCTATGACAACCAACTCACAGGTGAACTGCCTGAAGGCTGGGGCAACAGCAGGCTGCAATACCTCTACATACACAACAACCAGTTGACAGGCACCATTCCAGATACGTTTGCCAACCTCACTAACCTGAAAGCCCTCTACCTGACCAACAATCAGATGGATGGAGAGATATCGGAGGGTGTGCTAAGCGCTGACTGGTGGTTCGAATGCGACAAGTCGCTAAAACAGCAGAAAGGCTATGAGCTGAAATACAACTGGCTCTACAGCTCCTCAGATTACAGCCAGGACGGCAAGGTGACCGTGTTGCAAAAGCATACACAAGGCGATGGAGTGAAGCTGGTGATCACAGGCGAGGCATTCTCTGACCGCCAGATAGCCAAGGGCGAATTTGCAGAAGCCGCCCAATGGGCCATGGAGACTTTCTTCGACATAGAGCCTTATTCCTCCTTCCGCAACTACTTTGATGTGTATGCAGTGACTGCTGTGTCGCGCAACGAGAAACTCGAAGGCGATGTGGCTTTCAAGCTCAGGGGCTGGGAAAACTACACCACCAGTCTCGATGGCGTGGCCTACTACGCACAGAAGGTGCAAGACATCAACACCACGGACAATGTGACCTGTATCGTGGTATCGAACGTGAAAGTGACGGCCAATACCAAGCAGGAGTACAACGGATTCTCTATCTCCACCATCACCGTAGGTGCAGCCAACGCGCTGAAGCATGAGGCCTGCGGCCACGCATTCGGCAAGCTGGCCGATGAAGACTATCCTTCAGACCCGAAGAATGAGACCACCTATACCGACGACCTGAGCTCCATGCACAGCAAGGGCTGGCGATTGAACGTGGACACCACCAACGACCCCACCAAGGTGCTTTGGAAAGATTTCCTGACCAATCCAAGCTACGCCCATGAGGGCTTAGGCATCTTCGAAGGGGCACGTGGCAAGTACGCCAAAGGCATATACCGTGCTACCGAAACCAGCATCATGACAGGCAGCCAGTATGCGGAACTGGGCTTCAATGCCCCCAGCCGCGCCGCCATCGTGTCGATGATCATGAAGATAGCCAATGTGAAATACACATTCGAAGACTTCCTGAAGTATGATGTGAAGAACCTGCGCAGATAGGCAATTAATCTGCCGATTCCTTATGTGGTATCAGATATTTGCACTATCTTTGTAGTCAATAACGGAAAAAAATTATAATTATATATGAATCTGATTGACAAAATCAACGAACTTCTGAATGAAGTACAAGACATGCATGCCTCTAACATGGAAGAACTGGAGGCACTGCGACTGAAATTCCTGAGTAAGAAAGGCCTGGTCAACGACTTGATGGGCGAATTCCGCAACGTGGCAGCTGACCAGAAGCGAGAAGTTGGCATGAAAATCAACGAGCTGAAGAATCAAGCTACGGAGCGTATTGCAGCCCTGAAGGAACAATTCGAGGCACTGGCCGAGAGCAAGGATGACGAGGACCTGACACGTACGGCCTATCCTATAGCACTGGGTACCCGCCATCCGCTCACCTTGGTGAAGAATGAAATCATCGACATCTTCGGACGCATGGGCTTTACGCTGGCCGACGGTCCTGAAGTGGAGGATGATATGCACGTCTATACCAAGATGAACTTTGCCGCCGACCATCCTGCTCGTGACATGCAAGACACCTTCTTCGTGGAACTGAATGGTGAGGACGTGACCAAGAACATCATCCTGCGCTCACACACCAGCAGCGTACAGGCCCGCGTGATGGAGAAGACACAGCCTCCTATCCGTGTGATTTGCCCAGGACGTGTATATCGCAACGAGGCCATCAGTGCCCGCGCCCATTGCTTCTTCCATCAGGTAGAGGGTCTCTATATAGATAAAGGAGTGAGTTTCACCGACCTGAAACAGGTGTTGCTGACCTTTGCCCGTGAGATGTTCGGCCCTGAGACCAAGATTCGCCTGCGTCCCAGCTATTTCCCCTTCACAGAGCCAAGTGCCGAGATGGACATCAGCTGCAACATCTGCGGTGGTGTGGGCTGCAGTTTCTGCAAACACACTGGTTGGGTGGAGATCCTCGGCTGTGGCATGGTGGACCCCAATGTCCTCGAAGCCTGTGGCATCGACAGCAAGGTTTATACCGGCTATGCCTTCGGCATGGGTATCGAGCGTATCGCCAACCTGAAGTATCAGGTGAGTGACCTGCGCCTGTTCTCTGAAAACGATGTAAGGTTCTTGAAGGAGTTTGAGGCAGCGTACTAAATTGAGAGGTTAAGAGATTGAGGAAAGCAGAGCGATACAAGGGTGTGTTGGATTGGTTCAGGGAGAACGTGCCAGTGGCTGAGACGGAGTTGAAGTATGAGAACCCGTTCCAGTTGTTGATGGCCGTGATACTGAGCGCCCAATGTACTGACAAACGGGTAAACATGATTTCACCAGCGCTCTTTGCCGCCTATCCTACCCCAGAGGTAATGGCCGTTGCAACTCCTGAAGCAGTGCTGGAATATGTGAAGACGGTGTCTTATCCCAACAGCAAAGCCAAGCACCTGGTGGGCATGGCTCAGATGCTGATGAAGGATTTTGGCGGAGAGGTGCCTGACAATCTGGATGACCTGGTGAAACTGCCTGGCGTGGGACGAAAGACCGCCAATGTAATCCAGGCTGTGATCTACAACAAGCCTACAATGGCTGTCGATACCCATGTGTTCCGTGTGAGCCATCGCATAGGACTGGTGAGCGACAAATGCACCACCCCCTACAGCGTGGAAAAAGAGCTCACCAAACACATACCAGACAAAGAGATACCCAGGGCACATCATTGGCTCATCCTGCATGGTCGCTACACCTGCATGGCACGCAATCCTCATTGTGGCAAGTGTGGTTTACAATTTTATTGTAAATATTTTGCAGAGCATCCACTTCCTGCGCAAATAGAGGCTTAAAAATATACAAAGGAAAGATTATTTGTGTATATTTGCAAAACGAATGAAATAAAAACAATTTATAAATAAAAATTAAGAGCTATGACTATTGATCAATTCAACTTTGCCGGAAAGAAGGCAATTGTACGTGTGGACTTCAATGTGCCACTGGACGAGAATGGTAAGGTAACAGACGACACCCGTATCCGTGGTGCCCTGCCTACACTGAAGAAGATATTGGCTGATGGTGGCGCACTCATCATCATGTCTCACATGGGCAAGCCTAAAGGCAAGGTGAACCCTAAGTTCTCTCTGGGTCAGATTGTGGACGATGTAGCTGCTGCCCTGGGTACTGCCGTGAAGTTCGCTCCCGACTGCGCCAAGGCTAAGGAAGCTGCCGATGCTTTGAAGCCAGGCGAGGTGCTGTTGCTGGAAAACCTGCGCTTCTATCCTGAGGAGGAAGGCAAGCCAGTAGGTATCGAGAAGACAGACCCTGCCTACGACGATGCCAAGAAGGCTATGAAGGCCAGCCAGAAGGAGTTTGCCAAGACTTTGGCTTCCTATGCTGACGCTTATGTAATGGATGCTTTTGGTACTGCTCACCGCAAGCATGCTTCAACTGCCGTGATTGACGAGTTCTTCGACAAAGACCACAAGATGTTGGGTTACCTGATGGAGAAGGAAGTGAAGGCTGTGGATAACGTGCTCTCAAACATCAAGCGTCCGTTTGTAGCCATCATGGGTGGTTCAAAGGTTTCTTCCAAGATTGGTATCATCGAGAACCTGCTGGGTAAGGTGGACAAGCTCATCCTTTGCGGTGGTATGACCTATACCTTTGCCAAGGCTCACAATGGCGAAATCGGCCAGTCTATCGTGGAGCTCGACAAGCTGGATGTAGCACTGGGCGTTGAGGAACTTGCCAAGAAGAACGGTGTAGAACTGATTCTGGGCAGCGACTGCACAGCTACCGATGGTCTCGACTTCTCTTCAATGACTGTTAAGCCAGGCTCTAAGATCATTACCTGCCCTGCCAACCAGATTCCTGCCGACCTGCAGGGTGTGGATGCAGGTCCTGCAAGCCAGGAAGATTTCCGCAAGGCTATCAAGGGTGCCAAGACTATCCTCTGGAATGGTCCTGCAGGTGTGTTCGAATGCGATGATTTCACTGCTGGTAGCCGTGCCATCGGTGAGGCTATTGCCGAGGCTACTGCTGAGGGTGCCTTCTCTCTGATTGGTGGTGGCGACTCTGTAGCATGTGTAAACAAGTTCGGTCTGGCCGATAAGGTTTCTTACATCTCTACTGGTGGTGGTGCCCTGCTCGAAGCTATCGAGGGTAAGGTGCTCCCAGGTGTGGAAGCTATCAACAAATAAGCATTCATCCCTGAGTTTTTAATACACACGGATTAATCAGATTTGCAAAGTATTTTTGCATTTATGCTGATTAATCCGTGTTTTTTTATTATCTTCGCACAAAATAACCCTCAAAACAGAAATGTATTATGAAAAGACACCTTTCCTTGTTCCTCTGCCTGATTCCATTGTTTGCCATGGCTCAGCAGAACAAAGACTTAAGACTGAGTGAAATATTCAGCAGCTTAAGCGACCGCATCGCCGTGGGTGCCTTCCTGCAAGGAGGCTATGACTATGACTCGCAAGCAGAAACCAGCTCATTCTATCAGAAACGTGCCACTGTTACCTTGAAAGGACAAATCACTGATCACTGGACTGCCTTCTTTGCCTTTGAGTTTGCCAACAGTACCACCCAGGAACTTTGGATGGAATATAAGGTGGCCGATGAGCTGACTTTCCGCGCTGGTCAGTTCAAGACCATGTTCGGACTGGAAAACATGACCTCCCCTACTGATGTGGAATTGATAGACGATGCCGCGCAGAGTACGCTGTACCTCATGGCCCAGAAGGGTGATGTGCTGCAGGGAAACCATGCAGGCCGAGACATTGGTATCATGGCTTCGGGTGATTTGCTGAACAAAATCATTCACTATGACCTCTCGCTCATGAACGGTCAGGGCATCAATCGCAGGGATGCCAACAAGGCCAAGGACTTCGTGGCTCGAGTGATTGTGAATGTCACTCCAGCTTTGGCACTGAGCGGCTCTTACTACGATGGCAAAGGTCATGCACTGGCCGACAATGCTTCGATGGGTATAGCCCAAGGACAGGACTACAACCGCGACCGCTGGGCTTTGGGTGCCAAGTTCTCCATCCCCAGAATCAACCTCAGAGGTGAGTATTTAGGAGGAAAGGATGCCGATATCAAGAGCGAGGGCTGGTATGCCTTAGGTACTTTCGAGGTGGTGAAGAACCTTGACTTGATCTTGAGCTATGACTTCTTCAACAAGAACAAGGCAATAAATGACAAGCAGACCAACTATGTGGGTGGTCTTCAATGGTGGTTCTTCAAAGGTTGCCGTCTGCGTGCCACCTATACCTACCGAGATTCCAATTTGCTGGGTGAGTCAAGTCTGATCCAAACCGCTTTCCAAATCAAATTCTAAATAGTGTATGGAACTGGCTGACATTGAGAAAAACATTCGGGAAATCGAAAATAATCTGGAAGGGAGCATGTTGGAGAATGCACTCCTCCATATGGAGAACCTGCTCTTGGTAGATTCCAACTGGGAACTGAGCAATCGGTTGGAGAAGATCAAGACATCCTACCATTATATGCTTCAATACCTGATGCAGGGGGTAACTGATCCTCAGCGCGATACCTTGCGCAAGCAGTTCATCATTGACTCTTGGGAGATCTGCGACCAACTGCATTTCCACCTGCAGACCAAATATACCCAAACGAAGTACATAATCACCTACCGCCAAAACAAACAAGAGGGCAATCTTTCAGACTTGATTGGACAATTGGAGGCTTTTGAAGACAACCTCGCCGTACTTCAACTTACTGACAACCGTCCAGAGAGTAAAGAAAAAGAACTGATGGCCCACGAGCAATGTCAGGCTCAGCTGTTCGACCATGTCTGGACACATATCAAATGGAGTGAAGAGGACCTGGAGGCTGCCAATGCTGCCCTTCAATCATCTACACTCATCGTGCCCGACCTCTGCCTGATGGTGAGTGCTGTGACCATGAGCCTGCTCCAATGCTTCGACGAACGGAAAATAATGTATGCGCTCAATGCAGCCCATCATTCAGAGGTAAGTGTGAGCATCCGTGCACTGACCTGCCTCATGTTGGTCGTGGAAAACTATAAAAAGCGTATCCCCCACTATCCCAAGCTTGCCCAGCGATTAGAGCTGATGAAAGACGAGCCGGAAATCTACAAAGGCTTTGGACTGATCTATCTCCTGATGCTGAAAGCTCAAGACACCCAAAAGGTGACTCGAACCATACGTGAGGAAATCATTCCAGAAGTCATGAAAAACCTTGACAAGCTGAATCACGGCATAGAGGAACCCAGCGAAGAGAACGACTACAACCCCGACTGGGGCAACATGAGTCCTGAACTTGACGAGCAACTCCAGAAGATGAACGAAATGATCATGGACGGCAGCGATGTATATCTGAGCACCTTCTCCATGATGAAGCGACATGATTTCTTCAAGACCACAGCCAACTGGTTCCTCCCCTACTATACGCAGCATTCGTTGGTTCATAAAGCCGCCAACGGACGAGAAGATGAATTGGCTATAGTGGACTTGGTGGTGCAATCCTCTGGCATCTGCGACAATGACAAATACTCCATGATCAGTGTATTTCCGACCATCCCAAAGGAGTTGCAACAATCTATCTTCCAGAAATTCGAAGCTCCCGAAAACAAGGAAATCATTCTGGAGAACCTCAAGCATAGCAAAGAAGGGGACAATCTCTTCAAACTGATGGCACGCAACTATATCCAGTGCCTGTACCGCTTCTTCAACCTATATCCTTGGCACCATGAGTTCTACAACATCTTCGCGTTTCCACTCAAACTGTGCTATAATCCCTATCTGGAAGATTTCATCCACACGGAACAGACAATGAGGGAAGCTGCAGAATACCTGTTCAAGTCTCAACGCTGGTATGATGCCATCGAACTCTATTACAATATTGAACAGATGGACAAGTGCACCGCTTCCGATTACCAGAAAATGGGTTATTGCGAGCAGAAAAACAAAAACTTTGAGTCGGCCATCGAATACTACGAGAAGGCCAACGAGATGCAACCCAACAATTCTTGGGTCCTCCGACACCTGGCCACTTGCCATCGTCTGTGTGAGAACTTTGAGATGGCTTTAGCCTATTACAGACAAGCAGATAAGCTGCTGCCCAACAACAAGAATATCATCTATCAGACAGGATACTGCCTGCTGAGGACAGGCAGCCATGAAGAAGCCCTTCAGAAATTCTTCCAGTTGGAGATGATGGAAGCAAACAGCTTGAAAGTGTGGCGTGCGATTGGTTGGTGTTCCTTCCTCATGGGAAAACACGAGCAATCCGTCAAATACTATACCAAGGCACTGGAGAAAGCCCCTATCCTAAACGACCACCTGAACCTGGGGCACAACTATTTGGTGATGGGAGAACTACCCAATGCCATTGGACATTACAAAGAAGCCCTGAAAATCCATCTGGCAAAAGAGGGTTCCTTTTACTCCTTCCTCGACTTGTTTGACGAAGATATGCCAGTTCTTAGCAAACGAGGAGTTACGGACGACTTGCTGCAATTTGTCTATGACTTGGTGCTGGTGGACGACTGAATCTTCCTCAGTTCGCGATAGAGCCGCTGCACTGGCAAGCCCATGACATTGTAGTAGCTACCCTCCAAGCCCTCTACGCCGACATAGCCAATCCACTCCTGCACACCATAGGCACCTGCCTTGTCGTAGGGTTTATAGGTATCTACATAGTAAAGGATATCTTCGTCGTTCAATGCTGCGAAATGAACGTGAGTCTCTACATAGAAACTCCGTTGCCACGCCTTGGTGGTCAGGGCCACTCCCGTATAGACCTGATGCGTACACCCAGAGAGTTTTTTCAGCATCTGGATAGCTTCATCACGATCGGCTGGTTTTCCCAACACCTCCCCACGAAGCCAGACAATAGTGTCGGCAGTAATGAGCAGGTCGTTATCTCCCAATTGGGAACGATAGGCATCTGCTTTCTCCTTGGCTATATGAAGAGGAATCTCTCCCTGCTTCAACTCCGAGGGATAAGACTCATCTATACCAGGCAATGTACGCACTTCAAACTCCAAGCCCAGCCCCGCCAGCAGTTCTTTCCTGCGTGGCGAATTGCTGGCCAATATGATATGATAGTCGATGTTCAAAATGATAAATATAAAATAGTAAGATCTGTTAATCCTCAAAATCCCAATGCCCTCACCAACAGCTATAGACCTCTTCATCCTTCATCCACAAGCCATTGGTCTTAAGATACTGCTCCACAATGTCGCGGGCCACCCCATATCCACCTGGAGCGGAAGAGATGTATTTCGACACTGCTTTCACTTCGTCAGCCGCATCCTTGGGGCAGCAAGGTAATCCGCATAGTTTCATCACGGGCAAGTCAGGCAGGTCGTCACCTACATAAAGTATCTCCTCATCCTTCAGTCCATGTCTATCACGAAACTTCTCGTAGTCCACTATCTTCTTGGAAGAAGGGAGGTAGATGTCCTCTGGGTCGAATCCCAGGTTGATATAGCGTTTGCGCACAGCAGGGGCATTACCTCCTGTGATGATGGCCATCGGCACCCCCATCATACAAGCCACATGCAAGGCATATCCATCCTTGATGTTCACTGTCCGCACAGGCACTCCCTCTGCATCCGTAGGGATGATGTTGGAACTCAGCACCCCATCAATGTCGAAGGCCAGTGCCTTTATCTTGGTTAAATCGAAGTCTATCATTATTTAATGTTTAAAGTTATCTTTCCACTCTTCAAGCCTGCCGCAGTCGCCTCGAAGGTAACCTGCCCAGTTTCCTCCCCACTCTGGACAAGGACAGTGAGCTGTCCGCAGAAGGCATGCATCTGAGGCAAGTGGAACAAGTCCAGACAGGCGGCATCGCCATTGGCCGCAGCCCGATAATGACCAGCCCCCGTCACTTTGAACTTCACCAGTCGGCCATCATCAGGACAGAGGTTGCCGTCTTTGTCCACGACACGCACAGTCACATAAGCCAAGTCCTTTCCATCGGCACTCAGTTGGGTACGGTCAGCCACCAGTTCTATGTGGTGGGGCTTTCCAGCCGTATGCACCACCTTCTCCATCGCAGCACGTCCGTTGGCATCATAAGCCACCACTTTCAGTTCACCTGGTTCATATTTCACCTGATCCCATATCAAGCGGTAACGGCGGGTAAAGTTCAGCGTATCCTTGGCCTGCAGCAGCTTGTTGGCTTCTGCCGCATCCATTTTCTTCTGCACCCCTTGGCTCTTGCCATTGATAAACAGTTCCGCACTGGGGAAATCCGTATAGACCATCACAGGAGTCACCTCCCCACGACGGTCTTTCCAAGTCCAATGAGGCAGGATATGCAAGGTATGGTCTTTCTTGTTCCACTGACTGCGATACAAGTAGTAACGGTCCTTAGGAATGCTTGCCAAGTCGATAATGCCAAACAGCGAACTGTGGCTTGGCCAGGCATTGGTGTCATAGGGAGTAGGCTCACCCAGATAGTCGAAGCCCGTCCACACAAACTGGCCAATGGTCCAAGGGTGATCATCAGCCAGGGCAAAATCCACATCAGGCACATTGCTCCACCAGCAGAACTCCGTGTCATAGCCCGTGGATTGATGGTCAGGATACATCGCCCCCGTCCTGATTTGCAACGGGAACTTATACACACCTCTTGAGCTGACCGTCGATGCTGTTTCTGAGCCAAGTACCAGGTTGTGCGGCAGTTTCTCATAGGCTGCCTCATAATACTGGGTTCGATAGTTCAGTCCAGGAATATCCACCTGGGCGGCAAAGCCATTCTCCAATGCACAAGCCACCTGATCCATGCCCAAGGTCACTGGGCGGGTGGGGTCTTCCCGATGGCAGATGTCCTGCAACATCCGAGCCACTTCCAGACCGCCAGGCTGACACTGCGAAGGCACCTCGTTGCCTATGCTCCACATCACCACACTGGGATGATTGCGGTACTGGCGCAACATATTCACCATATCCTTCTCGGCCCATTCATTGAAATAGCGATGATAGCCATTCTCGCACTTGGCAATGTCCCACTCGTCGAACGGCTCTATCATCATCATAAAGCCCAGCTCATCGCAGAGGTCCACCAATTCAGGAGCAGGCATGTTGTGACTGGTGCGCACAGCATCACAACCCATGTCTTTGAGCAAGGTAAGTTGCCGACGCAAGGCTGCCACATTCACTGCAGCCCCCAATGGGCCTAAGTCATGATGGTTGCACACTCCCTGAAACTTGCGCAACTCACCATTGAGGAAAAAGCCCTTATCAGCCACATACTCAATGCTGCGAATGCCAAAGCGGGTGGTATAGCTGTCTGTCTTCTTTCCATCGATATAGATGTCCGACACCGCCTGATAGAGATTAGGAGTCTCTGGAGTCCATAAAGCAGGATGCTCTACCGTGAGATTCTGTTCAAAAGACTGGCGCTGCAGCATGCTCTGCGTATTGTCTTTCACCGCCACCTCCTGACCTGAAGGAGAGATGATGCGTGTCACGATGCGCACCACTGCCCCATCGGCATGTGCCAAGGTAGTGAGCAGTTTCACGACAGCATAGGAAGCCTCCACATGAGGAGTGGTAAGCTGGGTTCCCCAAACGGGCACATGCACCTTCTCAGTCTGAACCACATGCACGTTACGATAAAGTCCGGCTCCTGGATACCAGCGCGAAGACAACGGAAGATTCTCCAAGCGTACTGCCAAGAGGTTCTCTTCGCCCTCTTTATTTATATAAGGTGTAATATCGCAATAGAACGAATTATAACCATAAGGCCAGAACATGGCCTGTTGCCCATTCACATACACGCGTGCCTCACTCATGGCTCCGTCGAAAATCAGTGTCACTTGTTTATCGGGCTGGGCCTTGAACGTGTTGCGATACCAGCCCACCCCTACGTAGGGCAATCCTCCTGTACGTCCCGTATGAGCCTGTGCTTCAGTCTCTCCGTTTTGCGTCACAGCCACATGCTGTACATCGTTGGTACCACTGAAAGGGCCGTAAATCGCCCAGTCGTGAGGCACGGTCACGGTCTGCCAACGACTATCGTCAAAGTCAGCCAGCATGGCATTCTCCACTTCACCTTTCGTGAATTTCCATCCTTTTTCCAGCAAATACTCCGTGCGCTGTGCCCATCCGCCTGTCAGGAAAAGCAGGAAAAGCACCGATAGAATCAGACGTTTCATACTCATATGTTTTTATTTTGAGTGTAAAGATAATTATTTTCCTGCAAATACTTGCAATTCAAAGCAAAATATTACTACTTTTGCAATACAGAATAACCTTTTACGAAGTAATTGCCATGATGAAGTCAACACTCACGATCAAGGACATAGCGCGCGAGCTGAATGTTTCTCCTTCTACGGTATCCAGAGCCCTGCAGGGGCATCCTGGTATCAGCAAGGAAACCAGTGAGCGCATCCAGCAATATGCTCGCGAGCACCACTTCAAGCCCAATCAGCTTGCCGCTGAGCTGCGTTCGCGCAACAGCCGCATCATTGGCATCATCATCCCAGAGTTTACCAACCACTTCTTCGCCAAGGTACTGAGCGGCATAGAATCGGCAGCCTCTAATGCCGGCTATCGCATCATGGTGGCTCAGAGCAACGATGACTATGAACGCGAGGAACAGATTACCCGTTCTTTTTTGGAAGCACGTGTAAGCGGAGTAATCACTTCCTTAGGTAAACACACCACCAACCATGAACATTACCAGGTACTCATAAATCAGAACATACCCGTGGTGTTCTACGATCGCATCAGTACCGACCTGCCTACCGACCGCGTGGTGGTGGACGACTATGCAGGGGCTTTCGCCGCTGTGGAATATATGATAAGTACTGGTTGTCGGAACATTTATTTCTACAGTTCCCCACCCCACTTGGAGATTACCAAGAACCGTCGCAACGGCTACTTGGATGCCATGCACAAGCATGGGTTCCAGGTCACTCCCGACATGATGCCCTTGTGCGACAACCGCCAGGATGCCATCCAGCTGACACAAGAGATACTGAAACAGCCCCACCGTCCCGATGGTTTCTTTGCCGTGAACGATATGACGGCTGCAGGTATCCTTTTCGCTTGCAAGCATGCGGGGATCAATGTGCCCCAAGAGATCTCCATCTGCGGTTTCTCGGGCGATGCCATCTCCGAGACTACCGACCCGCTGCTCACCACTGTGGAGCAGAATGGCATCGAGGTGGGACAATGTGCTTTCCAACTGCTCCATCATCGCCTGTTGGGACAAGAGCATCCTGGCAAAATGGTGGTGAAGACAAAGCTGTTGCTTCGTGGCACTACAAAGACTATTGAAAAACTATAAATATACTATGAGAACAAAACCTGACTTGAATTTTTGGAAACTATGGAATCTTAGTTTCGGATTTTTCGGAGTGCAGATAGCTTACGCACTCCAGAGTGCCAATATCTCACGCATCTTCGCCACCCTGGGCGCCGATCCGCACGATTTGAGCTACTTCTGGATACTTCCACCGCTCATGGGCATCATAGTTCAGCCCATAGTGGGTACACTGAGCGATAAAACCTGGACGCGCTTTGGTCGCCGCATACCTTATCTGTTTATAGGTGCTGCGGCTGCCGTACTGGTGATGTGCCTGTTGCCCAATGCAGGCTCTTTCGGAATGGCTGTGGGAACAGCCATGATTTTCGGTCTCTTTGCCCTGATGTTCCTCGACACCAGCATCAACATGGCCATGCAGCCGTTTAAGATGCTCGTAGGCGATATGGTGAACGAGAAGCAGAAAGCCAAGGCATATTCCATCCAGAGTTTCCTCTGCAATGCAGGCTCACTGGTGGGCTATGTATTCCCGTTTGTCTTTACTGCCATTGGCATTGCCAACGTAGCTCCTGCTGGTGTGGTGCCCGACTCTGTGATATACTCGTTCTACATCGGTGCCGCCATCCTCATCCTCTGCGTGATCTACACCACCCTCAAGGTGAAAGAGTGGAATCCCGAGGAATATGCTGAGTACAATGCCGTCTCCGAAGTGAAGGAAGAGAGCGCCAACTGGATTACCCTGCTCAAGAATGCTCCATCTACCTTCTGGAAGGTCGGACTGGTTCAGTTCTTCTGCTGGGCAGCTTTCATGTATATGTGGACCTATACCAACGGTACCATTGCCGATACCGTATGGGGTACCACCGATGTAGCTTCGGCTGGCTATCAGGAAGCAGGCAACTGGGTGGGTGTACTCTTTGCCGTGCAGGCCATCGGCAGTGTGGTGTGGGCAGCCATCCTGCCTCAGTTCAAGAACGTGAAGCTGGCCTACTCGTTGAGCTTGGTATTGGGTGGCATCGGCTTTGCCATCGTGCCGTTCATCCACGACCAGTACATGCTGTTCGTTCCATTCATCCTGATAGGCTTTGCTTGGGCAGCCATGCTGGCCATGCCTTTTGCCTTGGTCACCAATGCTTTGCAGGGCTACGGCCACATGGGCGTTTACCTGGGTTTGTTCAACGGAACCATCTGTCTGCCACAAATCATTGCGGCTGCACTGGGTGGTGTAGTGTTAGGCATGGTGGGACATGCGCAGCGCAACATGATGATCATTGCAGGTGTGCTGCTCGTGATTGGCGCCCTTTGCGTGTTCTTGATCAAAGAGCGGAAGAAAGCGTGAGCGACTATATGAGCGTGAAAAAGGGTAGGTTTATTAGCCTACCCTTTTTTTATACTGATAAAAATGCTTTAGGTAAATAGTCGATGATATCATGTGCTATAAGAGCAGTTTCTCCCAGATCAGCAGCGGCAAGGTCGCCCGCCAACCCATGCACATACACTCCTAAGCGGGCTGCAGTGAGGCTGTCGTAGCCTTGCGCCAGCAGAGCGGTGAGGATGCCTGTAAGCACATCGCCACTACCTCCTGTAGCCATACCCGGGTTGCCCGTTGGGTTGAAATAGCATTGTCCGTCAGGGGCTATCACGGCCGTAAACGCTCCCTTCAGCACTACGCACAGCTGCAGTTCACGAGCCAGGTCACGTGCCTTCTGCAGCCGTTGGTAACTGCTTTGGCTGCGCCCCACCAGTCTGTCCATCTCGCCAGGATGTGGGGTAAGAATGCTGCCGTAGGGCAACTTGTGCAGGTAGCTGCGCTGCTCACCCAATATATTGAGCGCATCGGCATCTACCACCAATGGAGTCTGTGCATGCTCTATAAGTTCCAGCAAGGCTGCACGGGTCTCCTCACTCTTGCCGAGTCCAGGGCCTATGCCTACAGCCTGATAGACATCGGTGAGGGGTGCCTCGGCAAAGCATTCGGCATGTTCATCGAGTTGCGTAATTGCCTCTGGCACAGCGGTTTGCACCATCGTATTGTTACAAGTGGGCACATGCACCGTGAGTAGTCCCACCCCACTGCGCAGGCAAGCTCGTGCCGCCAGGATAGAGGCTCCAGCCATTCCCTTACTACCAGCAATGAGCAAGGCACGGCCAAAAACGCCTTTGTGCGCAAAGCGGGGAAGAGGCTTCAGCATCGGCTTCACATCGGCCTCTTCCGTCAGTACGTAAGGCGTGGGTGTAAGGCTGATGCCCGTGGGATGCAGACAGATGTCCAGCACCTTCCACTCGCCCACCTTAGGGGCATTCTCAGGCAAGAGGTAGGCCAACTTCGGAAACTGCAGCGTGAGGGTGAGATGAGCGCTCACCACCTGCTGCATGGCGTTGTAGCTATTGTCCTCACCCATCAGCCCCGAAGGGATATCGATAGAAACCACATAGGCGGGCGAAGCATTGATATAGCGCACCACCGCGGCAAAGCCTCCGCTCAGCGGGCGGTTCAGTCCGCTTCCAAAGAGTCCGTCTATCACCACATGCCTGTCTGTGAGCTGTGGAGGCGTAAACTGATCCCTCACTTCGTGAAAGTCGATTTCAGGACATGCTGGCAATTGGTCACGATTCTCCAGGCAAGCGGGAGAGAGTTTGTCTTTCGTGTTAAACAGATAGACCGAGAGGTGATAACCCTGCTGCGCCATCAGCCGTGCCACCGCCAGCGCATCGCCTCCATTGTTGCCAGGACCAGCAAAGACCACAAACGGCACATCGTCCGTGAACCTGTCGCATATTTCGAGCATCAGCGCATGGGCAGCCCGCTCCATCAGCTCAAGTTCACTCACCGGCTCATGCTCTATGGTATAGGCATCGAGCTTCTTCACACTGGATGTTGGAAATATTTTCTTCATATAGTGGCGAAGATACGCCAAAATATGGTAAATTCAAAAAAAAACGCTACCTTTGTGCATCTTAAAATCAACGAATCATGGAAACGATACATGTTAATGACAGAGACTTCAAGGTTTTCATCCCTGAAGCAGAGATTTTAAAACAAGTTGACAGGGTAGCTGCTGAGTTGAGCCGCGACTTCGCAAGAAAGAATCCGCTCTTCCTTGGCGTGCTGAACGGCTCGTTTATGTTTGCCTCCGACCTGATGAAGCGCATCACCATCCCGTGCGAGATTTCGTTTGTGAAACTGGCTTCATACCAAGGCGTTACCTCCACAGGAGTAGTGCGCGATGTGATTGGCATCAACGAGAACCTCACAGGCCGCACTGTAGTCATCGTAGAAGATATCATCGAGTCTGGCACCACCATGCAGCACATGATTGAGACGCTGGGCACCTACAGCCCTGAATCTGTCCATATCTGCACCCTGCTGGTGAAGCCCGGCAAGCTGAAGGTGGACCTCAACATCGAGTATGCCGCCATGAGCATCCCCAACGACTTCATCGTAGGCTACGGTCTGGACTACGACGGGCAAGGAAGGAACTTCAAAGACATTTATACGATAATTGAATAACATTGAGCATTGAGCATTGAACATTAAGCATTAAGAAAAAGTTTTACATTAATTTATAAAGGTATGAACAACAGAAAAGAAAACACGATACTGATTGACAGCAAGAAGTTTGTCATCAGAATAATTAAATTATACCAGTATCTAAAAGAAAAGCAAGAATTAGTTCTTTCAAAGCAACTTCTTAGAAGTGGTACTAGTATAGGAGCTAATGTTAGAGAAAGTATTAATGCTCAAAGTTCAATGGATTTTGTTCATAAAATGAACATTGCATTAAAAGAAGGTAATGAAACAGAATATTGGCTTGAACTTTTATATGAGACAGGATACATTGATAAAATACAATTTGATTCAATCTACGATGATTGTGGCAAAATAATTGGTACATTAACCAAAATCATCAAGACCTGTAAAGAAAAGTATTAATGTTCAATGCTCAATGTTCAATGTTCAATAAATATATTAACTAATTAGATAGGAAAAAAATGCTGAACATTGTGATTTTTGGTGCTCCAGGCTCAGGCAAGGGCACACAGAGTGAAAAGATTGTTGAGAAGTATGGCATCAACCACATCTCAACGGGTGACGTACTTCGTGCCGAGATCAAGAACGGCACAGAGCTGGGCAAGACTGCCAAAAGCTACATCGACCAGGGACAACTCATTCCCGACAGTCTGATGGTAGATATCCTGGCAAGCACTTTCGACAGCTTCAAGGACAGCAAAGGCGTGATCTTCGATGGTTTCCCACGCACTATCGCTCAGGCCGAAGCACTGAAGCAGATGCTCAAAGACCGTGGTCAGGACGTGAGCGTGATGCTCGACCTCGAAGTTCCTGAAGACGAACTGATGACCCGCCTCATCAAACGCGGAAAGGAAAGCGGTCGTGCCGACGACAATGAGGAGACCATCAAGAAGCGCCTCGTGGTGTATCATAGCCAGACAGCTCCCCTCATCGATTGGTACAAGGCCGATGGCAAATACCAGCACATCAATGGCTTGGGCGAGCTCGACCGCATCTTCGGTGACATCTGCAAGGCTATTGACGCAGTTATTTAAACGGAGAGAGATATAATCCAAAAAGCAAAGGAAAGGTGGCAGAATCAAATTTTGTTGACTATGTGAAGATCTATTGCCGCTCGGGCAAGGGCGGCAAAGGCTCCACACACATGCACAGGGCGAAATACATGCCCAAGGGCGGTCCCGACGGAGGCGACGGTGGCAGGGGCGGACACGTGATACTGCGTGGCAACCGCAACTACTGGACATTGCTGCACCTCAAGTTCAACCGCCACGTCATAGCCGGCAACGGCGAAAACGGCTCGCAAAACAAGAGCACGGGCAGAAAGGGACAAGACAAAATCATCGATGTACCCTGCGGCACCGTGGTCTATAATGCAGAGACGGGCGAGTATGTGTGCGATGTGACTGACGACGGACAGAAAGTGATTCTGCTGCGCGGAGGCAAGGGCGGCTGGGGCAATGTACACTTTGCCACAGCCACCCGTCAGGCTCCCGACTTTGCCCAGCCAGGCGAGCCCATGCAGGAGATGACCATCATACTGGAACTCAAGCTGCTGGCCGATGTAGGCTTGGTGGGCTTCCCCAATGCTGGCAAAAGCACACTGCTGGGCTCCATCACTGCCGCCAAACCCAAGATAGCCAACTATCCCTTCACCACCATGGAGCCCAACCTGGGCATTGTGAACTACCGTGAAGGCAAGTCGTTCGTCATGGCCGACATCCCCGGCATCATCGAGGGCGCAGCCGAAGGACGCGGCTTGGGACTGCGCTTCTTGCGCCACATTGAGCGCAACTCCCTGCTTCTCTTTATGGTTCCAGCCGATGCCGACGACATCGCCCGTGAATATGACATCCTGCTCAACGAACTGGTAAAGTTCAACCCCGATATGGTGGACAAGACACGCGTACTGGCCATCACCAAGAGCGACATGCTCGACCAGGAACTGATGGACGAGATAGAGCCTACCCTACCCCAGGGCATCCCGCACGTGTTCATTTCATCCATTACCGAGTTTGGACTCCAAGTGCTGAAAGACATCCTTTGGGAAGAGCTCAACAGCGAACGTAACATGCTCCACGACAACAGCGAGCAGCTCGCCCACCGCTCCAAGGAAATCCACCGCATGCAGCAGGAACTGGAGGAGGAAGGCGAAGCCGATGTCATCCTCACCCCCGAAGAGGAAAAGGCCTACGAAGACTACTCCGACGAGTTCTGGGACATCGAAGAAGACTTGAAGGATTTCAAATAAACTCTTTTAAGAAGTTGGCTTGAAATCAAAAAAGTTTGTCCAATGATGCGAATAAAAACATTAAATAAATTGAAATTAAATGAGAGCCGAAGGCAATGCCAAGCTTGCTTGAGCATTGCTGAGGCGAACTTTTAATTGGGCGAAGCCAAATGAAATGGGAGCCGAACCGCATCTTTCATTGCATAAATTGCTCACGCTCAGTAGAGTCCAAGCAAGCTTGACTCTACGTTCACTTAATCGCATTTTTCATGAGCGAAGCGAATAAATGAAAAAGGCTCCCCTTCCGATGTGGGGAGCCTATTCCGTTCACAGGCAGCAGGACGTGAGTCCGAGAGCTGTTGCAATGGCTGTCAATGCAGTGAGAATGACATTTACAATCACTGACTACTTATTCTTCTTTTCTGTTGTCATAGTGCTTAGAGATTTTCTGGGTGAAATAACAATCCTAAATTGAAAATTGAAAATTGAAAATTGAAAATCGCCATGTGTGAGAATGCTTTTTTAACACGGATTATAAGGATTATAGGGATTTATTTGCCATGCGGGATGTAATGTTCTCTAATCCTATTATTGAATAATCCTGTAAATCCTTTAAATCCGTGTTTATAAAAGATTCATTCCGCAAGGCATTAGCCCAAGCTTACACCCTCATCGCCATCGCCGCCGTCGCCGCCATCGCCGCCGTTCTCGGTTCCACCATTCTGGGAGCCGCCGTCGTTCTCAGTGCCACCGTTCTCAGTGCCGCCGCCGTTCTCGGTGCCAGCATTCTCATTATCCTCCACTTCGGCTTCGTCCTTAGAAGTTACCTGCTTCACCAGCTTGCCGTCCTTATCGTAGCAGGTGATGTTGATGCTGGTATCCTTCAGTTCACTCTTGATATCCACATTGGGCGTGAAGATCACACGGCGCGAGGTGATGAGCTTGGCACTCACGTCCTCCACATCGGCCACGGAGTCGGCACGAACGCCGAAGCGCATGGTTCCCAATCCGGGCACGGCCACAGAGTGACCTTCGGTGGCCCAAGCCTTGATCACCTCACCGATAGCTTCCCAGGCGGCGTTGAGCGCACCCTTCTGAATGCCGCTGCGCAGCGAAGCTTCCTGAATCACCTTCTTCTGAGAGAGGGTGTTGTACAACTGAGCCATGAGCACATAGCGATACGTGTCGGCATACTTCCCGATTTTCTGCAAGGTCTGTCTTGCGATTACTTTGATTGACATAATTCAAATTTTTAAAAGGTTAAACATCAAGGCTTCAAGGATGCGCGCTTTTCCCTTCCCCCCTATACTAGTAATATACAAAATCCGACACCCCCTTGTCAAGTTTTCGTGCGGTTATTTTCCGGGGGTTCAAGGCAAATCTGCGTAAGAGACTGATTTGTTGGCAGTTCTAATTACCACTTTATACAAGGCGAAGGGCTTATATCTTCATCACTAATAGATCATTTGTCATAATCATCAATCGTCAAATGAATAAATATTCACTATTTACAGGGAATTGAAAACCGTAGATTCATTGAAAATATCAAGGACTTCACGAGGCAAAAATAACTTTCGCGTGAGAGAAAAAATTTTTCCTCACGCGGAACTTTTTTCGGCCTCACG
>Ga0310786_10000356_pt1 | contig 74724 bp, 54 predicted proteins | sample AusTroGonzalo_MG_FD_203881 | JGI IMG/M metagenome (GOLD analysis project Ga0310786, IMG submission 203881) | Bovine rumen microbial communities from tropical cattle in Woodstock, Queensland, Australia - Gonzalo_03 (v2) (version 2) | ecosystem: Host-associated > Mammals > Digestive system >... | reverse complement strand
TAATCTCTTTTGGTAAAAATATGCTTGATAAATCAGTGGTTTGTTTCATGCTACAAAGGTATAATATTATTTATCTTCTCCACCCACCTTTTCCGCTGTCCCGAAAAAAGTTGTCATTTGTTGTCCCTGTTGTCTTTGAAAAAAGAAGACAACCTTGACAACTCTGGACAACGTTGCTATTCAATCAGAAAAAAGTTGTCTTTTGTTGTCTCTGTTGTCTTTTTAGAAAGAAGACACCCTTCAAACCCCTTCATATAACCTCAATACTGTCATTATCTTGCTACAACAGGTCGCACAGAAAAACCAGATTCGCGTGTGGACTCAACAATACCTCCCCGACTATTTAGATGCCAAGCACAAGATGGATGATTTTCTGTTGCTAGCGAACTTGACCAATAAAGGCCACCGCCTTCACCAACTGACTGATAGTAGTATTCGTTATAATAGCCGCCATTGGGCAAGAAAATACTATTACCGTTTGGTCCTGTAAATCTGCCTCCGAACACACCGTTCACAGTTGTCGATTCAATGACACAATTATCAATCAACTCCCGACATTCTTCCTTTGTCGGCATTCGCCAATCTGCGCCACAGTTGGCAGTTGCGGCATCATCGCACGACTCCAGAGTAGTCAAATCATCGGAATAGCCATTGAATCCATAGATTGAGTTGTAACAATACTTTGTCAGTTTTTCACCATAACTGTCCCTGCAGTATTTATATGTCCTCCATAAATAGGTTGTCTTGGGTTTGGTTTCGCCCCAAGCAAAGTAGTCGCCATAGTCTTCGGGACTAGTTGCTCCCACATTGCAATTTGCCCAAAGTGTACCACTCTGCAACCCAAGGTCAACATACTCGCATACACTCCACTGCGCATACAAAGTTATGCTTTGGGAAATAGTTATCGTTTGCATATTGACGTATGTAGTTCCACTGCCATCGGCCTCCGTATTCCAATAATTAAAGAAATGATTGCCATTGGTAAATGCATTTGCCACTAATGCCCGCGCCTCGTCAGCAATAAATTGTTGAGGTTCCATATCACCGCTGCCACCGTTTGCATCGAAAGTTACAATAACCGGCTTTATTACCTTTTTCCACTGTGCATACAATGTCATATCGCGAGTTACAGATATAGACTCTCCATCAGTATATGCAACGCCATCGCCATTCGGAGCTGTATTCCATTCATCAAAAAAATATCCGCGATATGTGAACTCATTAAAAGCAAGCGACTGCGCCTTGCCTTCGGTGAATGTCTGAGGCTGCATTGTACCCGTTCCTCCGTTGGCATTGAAGGTTACCGTATATGAATCCTTATTGCAACCGCTAAACACTACCATTCCCACTATGGAAAAGATTGCGAAGAAGACAAATAGAGTCTGTTTCATATTATACTATACCGTAATTTACACGGACAAAGATAAGAAATTTATGGAAAAGAGGATATATTTTCACAAAAAAATCAAAGACAAATGAGAAATACCCAATATTCCCTATCCGCCAAAATCATCGAATGCTATCATCTCGGGCGGGACACCGTAGTCGTCGAGCATCTTGGTGACGGCAGCCGTCATCATTGGCGGACCACAGAGATAATATTCGATTTCTTCTGGCTCCTGATGGTTCTTCAGATAGTTGTCCTCGATAACCTTGTGGATGAAACCTACATAGCCGTCCCAGTTGTCCTCGGGCTTTGGCTCCGACAAGGCAATGTTGAACGAGAAGTTCGGGAACTCGGCTTCAATCTGCTTGAAATCGTTTTCGTAGAAAATCTCGCGGCGAGACCTTGCTCCATACCAGAACGAAACCTTGCGCGTGGTCTTCAAAGTCTTGAACAAGTGGAAGATATGTGAACGCATTGGCGCCATACCTGCACCACCACCAATAAACATTATCTCGCGGTCGGTATCCTTGATGTGGAATTCGCCGTAAGGTCCCGAAATCATAACCTTGTCGCCCGGCTTGCGCGAGAAAATGAACGATGAACATACACCCGGATTTACATTCATGAATGTTCCTGCGCTCCTATCCCACGGCGGCGTTGCAATACGTATGTTAAGCATAACTACATTGCTCTCAGCAGGATGATTTGCCATCGAGTAAGCGCGGAAAGTCGGTTCTGGATTCGTCATCTTCAAGTTCCAGATGCCAAGCTTGTCCCAGTCTTCCTTGAATTCGTCCTCGACCTCAATGTCCTTCGAATAATCGACAGTAACCTGCGGAACATCAATCTGTATGTACGAACCCGACTTGAAATTTAGCGTCTCTCCTTCTGGAAGTTTTACCACAAATTCCTTTATAAATGTAGCCACATTGCGGTTCGACACAACTTCGCACTCCATCTTCTTGATTCCCATAATGTCCTCGGGGATAACAAGTTTCATGTCGTTGCGAACCTTCACCTGACAAGCCAGACGCCAGAAGTTCTGCTGTTCCTTGCGTGTGAAGAAGCCAGTTTCGGTCGGCAGGATTCCGTTTCCGCCTTGCACCACACGGCATTTGCACATTCCACAGCTACCTCCACCTCCACATGCTGACGGCAAATGAATATCGTGTTCTTTCAGTGTAAGCATCAACGAGTTGCCAGTATCGACTTCGAGAGAATCTTTATCGTTAATCGTAATTTTCACCTTCGACTGCGGAGTAAGTTTTTTCTTTGCGAAAAGAAGGATTGCAACCAATGCCACCATCACCACAAGAAAAACCGCAATGGCACTAACGAGAACTATAGATTGGAACAACAACATAATTCTAAAGTTTTATACCCATAAATCCCATGAAAGCAAGTCCCATGAGACCGACAATTATAAACGCAATACCCAATCCGTCAAGGGCTTTGGGAATCTTCGAATACTTGATTTTCTCGCGAATTGCAGCCAAGCTGACAATAGCGAGCAACCAGCCTATTCCCGAACCGAAACCGAAAACAGCAGCTTCACCGACATTTGCATACGAGCGTTCAGCCATAAAGAGCGAACCGCCTAATATTGCACAGTTTACAGCAATCAACGGCAGGAAGATTCCCAGCGAATTGTAAAGCGAAGGAGAGAATTTTTCAACTACCATTTCGACCAACTGTGTCATCGATGCCACAACAGCGATAAACACTATGAAAGTCAGGAAAGAAAGGTCAACATCGGCAAAGGACGGTGAAATCCAAGTCATTGCGCCTTTGCATAGCAAATAATTCTCTATCAAGTAATTGATTGGAACGGTTATGGTCAGCATGAAAGCTACCGCCACGCCCAATCCGAAAGAAGTCTTAACCGTCTTGGAAACAGCCAAGTACGAGCACATTCCTAGGAAATATGCGAAAATCATATTGTCGATAAAAATCGACTTGACGAATATGTTGGCAATGTTTTCCATTATTTACCCTCCTCCTTTCTCTGCTGGTGCGCGCGCTGAATCCACACTATCAATCCTACCGCTATCAACGCCATTGGCGGCATAATCATAAGTCCGTTGTTCATGTAGCCCGCATCATAAAACGCCTGTGGCACAACCTGATAGTTCCAAATTGTACCGCTGCCGAGCAACTCGCGGAAAAACGCCACAACTATCAATATGAGACCATAGCCTAGCCCATTTGCAAGCCCATCGATTAGACTGCGCTTGGGACTATTCGACATTGCAAATGCTTCCAAGCGTCCCATTACAATGCAGTTCGTAATTATAAGCCCCACGAATACAGAAAGTTGCTTGCTTATATCAAAGAAGTATGCTTTTAGGAACTGGTCAACCAAAATAACGAGGAAGGCCACCACCACAAGCTGAACTATAATCCTGATTCTTCCCGGAATAGTCTTCCTAAGAAGCGAAACTATCACATTCGAGAACGCCACCACAAATGTTAGGCTCAGCGCCATCACCACCGCCGACTGCAACTTTACAGTCACTGCAAGCGCAGAACATATTCCAAGTATCTGCACCGTAACAGGATTGTTCCTGAATATCGGATCTAAAAAAATTCTTTCTTTCCTTTTATTCTGCATAACAACCTATTTTCTTGATTTTTCAATATATGGCAAGTACGACTTCAAGCAAGACTCTATCATTTCATTAACCGATGTAGACGTGATCGTCGCGCCCGAAATTGCATTTACCTCGTTGTCGTTTGAAGCTCCACGCTTGTTGGTTTTCACCGATACAAACTTGTTTGACCTGTCAAAAATCTTCTTGCCAGAAAACTGCGACTGAAAATGTTCGGTAGCAATCTCTGCACCAAGTCCAGAGGTTTCAGACTTATGGTCGAAATAAGCACCGTAAACTGTATTAAGGTCTTCATCCAATGAGATATAGCCCCATATTGGCCCCCACAGTCCCTTTCCCGACAGAGGAAATACATACTTTATACCTTTGTCAGTATGAGCCACATACAATTTTAACGCATTATCAGTAGCATCAACTTCGTTTCCAGCCTCGTCAATTGCGATTTCCTTGACCATCTTGGCGTATGTATCTTCCACATCTTTTGTTTCCGGAGTAACTTTCAACGCTGCCAAAATATTTCTTTTCTGCTCTATTTCAAGATTCTTAGCCTGCTTTGGTTGAAGTAATACAGCAACTAAACTAAGCACTCCAGCCACCACTACAACCAGAATGACCGAATAGATGAATATGTATGAATTTTTATTCTTGTCCATAGCCTAATTTTCTTTATTAGCACGACGCAAACGCCTTGTTTTCACTCGTCTCAACCTCTTATTGACATTTGCCCTGACAACGCAATAGTCGATTAGCGGAGCAAAGATGTTCATAAGCAGTATCGCCAGCATCATTCCTTCGGGGAAAGCAGGGTTTAAAATTCGTATCAGCATGGCCATCACACCGATAAGGAAACCATAAATGTACTTGCCCTTTTCTGTCTGCGCTGCCGTAACAGGGTCTGTTGCCATAAACACAGCACCAAAAGCAAAACCGCCAAGGCACAGATGCCAATACCAATCTACAGGAGTATAGGAATTTAGAGCAAAGGCCATTGCTGCGCCACCAGCAAATACCGAAAACATGATTTTCCAACTTGCAATTCCTGTAAAGAGAAGGATAAAAGCACCTAATGCTATTGCTATCAGCGATGTTTCTCCAATAGAACCAGGAATAAGACCAATAGTTAAATCAAGTATTGAAGTCGGTTCTCCAAATCCGTTTGTTATCACATCGCTACCCTCGCCTATCTGAGCCAATGGCGTTGCACCAGAGAAACCATCCACAGCCTTTCCGTCGGAAAGTTCTGCAATCCAAACCTGATCGCCCGACATCTTGGACGGATACGAGAAGAAAAGGAAAGCGCGTGCAAGCAAGGCTGGATTCACGATGTTCATTCCTGTGCCGCCAAACAGCTCTTTACCAACGAGAACCGCAAAAGCAGTTGCCAAACCGACCATCCACAAAGGAGTATCAACAGGCACAATCAGCGGAATCAACATTCCCGTAACAAGAAAACCCTCGTTGACCTTGTGCTTGCGCACCTGAGCGAAGGCAAATTCAATAGTCAGACCAACAAGGTACGACACAAGCAACAGCCAGAAAACCTTCAAAAAACCATACCAGAAAATAGTCCAGAAGTCAGTACTTGCCAACTCTCCTGTAGCAGTAAAATGCTGATAACCGACATTATACATACCAAAAAGTAAACAAGGGATTAAAGCAAATACAACGACAATCATAGTACGCTTCATGTCGATTGCATCGCGAATATGCGCACCACTTTCTGTAACATCCTTGGGCACAAAGAGAAAAGTTTCAAAGGCCTCGAAAGTAGATGTCATAAACGGCATCTTACCCAGAACCTTCGGTTTTATCTTATCAATATATCTTCGTAATGCGTTCATAACCAATTATTCCATTTCTTTTCGCACCAAATCAAGCCCATGCCTGATTATTTGCTGCACATTAACCTTAGAGGTACAAACAAACTCGCACAACGACAAATCTTCTTCCACAACCTCGTAAATGCCAAGCTCTTCCATCTTATCGATATCATCGGTAATGGCAGCTTTCACGAGCAGTTGCGGATAAATGTCGAGCGGACAAACCTTTTCGTACTGACCTGTAACCACATACGCACGTTCTTCGCCATGCATGTTTGTATCGAGATTGAAGCGTTTCCACGGCATGAGCATGGAAAGGAAAGTCCGCGAGTTGCTGAACTTGTTAGCTCCTGGCAACATCCATCCAAACATTTCGTAGTCATCGCCTTCGGGGATTACCGACACCTGCATTTCGTTGAAGCCAAGATACGGATTTTCAGTGACATTTATACCCGAAAGCACATTACCGGAAATTATGCGAACGTTTTCTGACAACAACATACCGCTGCGCAACTGCGACAAGTCGGCACCAATTTTTAGCTTGTAGTACTGCGGAGCAACTACCTCTGCCCCACACACCGCAATAGTCTTTTCCGGCTGATATTCACCATATTTCAACAAGCGACCAATTATCGGCAAGTTCAGTGCATTGATAGTCCAAACGGTTTCGCCTTTATTAATAGGCTTAAGCTTATTTATTTGAGTACCAACAAGTCCAGCAGGATGTTTGCCTACAAACTCAGTCTTAATGATTTCGGGATCATCTGGCATCAGTATGGCAAGGCGCGAATCCTTAGCAAACGACAAATATACATTTCCACTGGTAAGATTGTACAGTGCGCGGATTGCAAGTTTCAGATAATCAACATCATCCTTCAATGCAAATTCCACATTGCAAGCAAGCGGTGCAGTATCGAGGAAGGAAATGAATATGTCGCGCGGTGTTACATTTGGATTTGCAACAATTCCGTAAGGCCGTTGATTTATAAGTGGATAAATTCCTGCTTTGGAGAAAAGAGACTTAACGTCATCGTTTTTGTCAAACTTTTCGGCTTCATCGTTGCCATCGGCCTCAATTTCCACGCGAAGGATTCTCCTTTTTTCTCCGCGAACAATAGCGGTCACCGTTCCCGAGCATGGCGAAGCAAAACTGATTTCAGGAATATCCTTGTCGTGAAATACTATTGTTCCGCGCTTCACATGGTCGCCTTCTGCACAGTCCAACTTAGGCGTAATGCCATGGAAATCGGTCGGTCTAATGCAGTATCGCTTAGTGGCTAACTTCGTGGACAACAGTTCATCTGCCGCCCCCTGCAACCTAATGTTCAACCCTTTTCTAATCCTTATTGTCTTCAAGATACAACGATTAAAAATTAAAAGGCAAAGATAAGGTTTGCCTTGCAGTAAGAACGGCTATACCTATAATATTTATAAACAAGTTTTTAAACGGAATACAATGTCAATAAACTTTTTTATTGTGTAAAATTTATTTTATTTTTGCAAATTCATACAAATTATCATAGTATCTATAAACAGCAATGGACAGAGCAACCAAATATTTCGCATTCATCAGCTACAAGCGAGAAGATGAAAAATGGGCCAAATGGTTGCAGAAAAAGCTGGAACATTACAAATTGCCGTCGAACCTGAACGGCAGGGATGATTTGCCAAAGGAAATTAGACCTATATTCCGCGACCAGTCCGACTTGTCTGGTGGCGTACTAGCCGACGAAATTAACCAAGCACTTGAGAATTCAAAATATCTGATTGTTGTATGTTCGCCTCGTGCTGCCCAGTCGGAATGGGTCGGAAAAGAAGTGCAGTCGTTCATCGATTCGGGTCGTAGCGACAAGATAATACCTTTTATTATTGGGGGTACAGCATATTCCAAAGTTCCCGAAGACGAATGTTTTCCGATAGCTCTCAGGACGCTCCCATCCGACAAGGAACTGCTTGGCGTAAACATAAACGAGATGGGACGCGACGCAGCAGCTGTAAAGGTCGTGGCGCGAATGTTCAATATCAACTTTGACGTGCTGTGGCAAAGGTACGAGCGCGAACAAAGGCGAAAAAGATTGTTGCTGATAATTGGCGTAGTCTTGTTTGCTCTATTTTGTCTTGGCGTTGGCGGATATATTGTCAGGCAAAACATAGAATTGGGCAAAGCAAATAGAGAAATAAAGGCAGAAAGAGACAGGGCAAATAATGAAAAAGCAAAGGCAGAGGAAGAACGAGCAAAAGCAAAGGCAGAACAAAAAAAGGCAGAGGATGCCAAGGCAGAGTTAGACAAAGCATATAACAGTCTCGCCGAAACTAACACTCGATTAGAAAAAGCAAACGAAGAACTTGAAAATGCCAACAGAAAAATAATAGCGGAACGCGCAAAGACGGAAATAAAAAATGCTGAGCTATTGGCAGCCAACGACAGTATTACTAAACAATCCAAAATTATAGCGGAAAACAATAGAAAATTGCAAGAAAAAAGTGACAGTATTGTAGATGCCAACAAAAAAATCATGGAAAACCAAGCAAAACTGATTGCCGATATAGCCAACAACCTTACAGATGAAGGCAATTCATATCTCGCTCAAAGATTATTATCGGAAGTACTGCCCAAAGATCTTAATAATCCCGACAAACCATATATTCCAGAAGTTGAGGCTGCTCTAAGAAAAGCTGTTGACAATGATTGTGGCACAGTAATAAATACATACGACGTTATAACTTCTATTGATTTCAGTCCTGATGGAAGGAAAATTGTATATGGCGGATTTGATGGTTACTACATAAGCGCGACACACTCAAAAATTGTTGGCACAACATCTATTAGTCCTATTTCTAGTGCTTGGGGTACCTACAGCTATACTTATGCCCGTACAAAATATAGTCCTGACGGAAAACATATTATAACATTGGAAGATGGACAATTAATAATAAGAGATGCTGAGACACTAAAAATCATTGATTATATTGACAGTGAAGAAGAAGGTAATCCGTCTTATGACATATTTTATGAAGCCACATATAGCGCTAACGGTGAAAAAATATATTGTGCAAGTAGTAATGAAATAAAAATATTCAACGCGTCATCATTGGAACTCATTTCTAACATTAAAATGCGTAAGAAATCATTACTAGCAGATAATTTCCTTAGCATTGATGAAAGTAAAATAATCTATTACAAAAGAAGAATCATACCAGTATTACCTCTATTATATTATACATCTATTTGGAAACCAATTATATATGACATTCACAAAAAGAAGCAAAAATTAATAAACAACAAAGATTATTGCCGGACATTAACCTATAGTGCAAATGGAGACATTATATTAACAGCCACAAAGAAAGCGATACAAATATACGACACTAATTCATACAAGGAAATAGCGAACATAAAAGCAGGAAAAGGAAAAACTATCAAATTTGCAGAACCAAGTCCTGACGGCAAAACAATTGCAGTAGCATCAGATAGTATTGTTCGTCTATATGATGTAAACAAAGGAATCATAACAAATGAATATAGAGGACACAAAGGAGAAATAATGGCTCTTGCATTTGACCATAATGGAGAACAACTTGCATCTTCATCTACAGATGGTACTATTCGTATTTGGAAACTGCATAAGCAGGATAAATCAACTCAGGAACTTACATCTGTAAGTTATAATACTGCTAGTAGCCGAGACGGGAAATATATCGCATACATAAGTAGTAATCCACCTATTTACGATGGAAGACTGGCTGATTTTGTAAGTGATGGGAAAAGCTGGTTGTGCATATATGACATTGAAGGAAAAACTAAAATGATGGAAAAACTATTACCTTTATCAGTAGATGATCCATATTTGGGGTTCAGCGACTCAAGCGTTACCGTAGTAATAAACGAATACTATCGCGGTGATTTAAAAAAACGACATCATTTCACCTACTCTTTCCCTCCGCTTCAAGACCTTATCGATAAAACCCGCAAACTCCTAAAGGAATACCCTCTGAGCCCAGAGGAAAGAAGGAAATATCTCAAAGAAGATATACCACAAGAAGATGATAAAGATAAAAAATCAGAAGGCGAAACTAGCATATAATAAGACTTTTATTGAGAAGATGATTATTACGACGAATAATCATCTGTGCATATAACAATTATCATTTTTATACTGTAGGCTCAACTGATATTTACAAAATTTGACCAATGACTGCCATATACCAATACCAGTTTATCGCATTTTTTAGGAAAACAGCAAACTGCCATTCGACCCTCCTTTCATCTCTTTTCCCAATATCCATATACAACAAAACGTCAACAACAATGCAGACAACAACTCCTATAATACACATTTTCTTACTCAACTTTGATTTATTCCGCTTTTGGTTATTCATTGGCAATTTGTCAAAACTTCCTACTGGACTATCCAAGCCGTATGAAATTTCTCTATAAAAATCATTAAACAGGTATACATTTTTGCAGATAATATTTGTCACCCACCCAAAAAAGAAAACACCACTTACTGAAGCAAAGACTTGACAACAAAGCACTTATTCAAACACAAAAACACATTTATAGACCACACATTCAAAAACTAACTTTGGCTGTTAACAAAAAAATAGACAAAAAACATTCGATTTAAAATTCATACACTACTTTTGCAGCCTAAATTTTAATGATATTGAAAATATGTTTTTAGAAGGAATTTTATCAATAGCAGGACAACAAGGTCTATTGAAACTAGTGTCGAGGAAAAACAACAGTGTCATTGTTGAATCGTTGATTACAGGCAAGCGTATGCCAGCCTTTTCAACATCAAGGATAAGCACCTTAGAGGACATTACCATTTACACATACGACGACGACACTCCGCTGAGAGATGTATTCACAAATATCTTCAACGAGTATAAAGGTGTAATAACTACAGTATCAGCAAAATCGGAGAAAAACGATCTTTTTGCCTTTTTCGAAAAAATATTACCGAATTTCGACAAGGAAAAAGTTTATCCATCCGACATAAAGAAGATAATTTCATGGTACAACCTCCTTGTTGAAAAAGGAATTATCACCGAGGAATCGGTAAAAGCATACATCGAAGAAAAAGAAAACAAGGAAAAAGAAAGCCAAGAAGAAGCTTCGGAAGAAGCTACCGACAAGGCCGAATAAACTTTTTATGCCAGACTATAAAAAAGCGGATATTATCCGCTTTTTTGTTATCTGCTACTCAGCTGTACTTACTAGATTTTCAACAGCCTTACACCAGCCTTCATATTTTTGCCTAGCCAGATCAGGACTGAGCTTTGGTGTAAATTTTCGTTCCAGCTCATGCCCCGACGACAAATCATCCATGGTACACCATCCTATTGCAAGTGCTGCCAGATAGGCCGCACCTAGCGAAGTTGACTCAACAACCTTAGGCCTTTCAACAGCTATCTGCAAAATATCAGACTGGAACTGCATCAAGAAATTATTTACAGAAGCACCGCCATCTACATTTAGAGCAGAGATCTTCATTCCCGAATCTTTTTCCATAGCTACAAGCACATCCTTTGTCTGATATGCCATCGACTCCAGAGTTGCCCTTACAATATGCCTATAGTCCACACCACCAGTTATTCCGCTAAGACATCCGCGCACATTCATATTCCAATAGGGAGCTCCCAGTCCAGCAAAAGCAGGAACAAAGTAAACACCCATAGTATCGCTCACCGACTGGGCAATTTCTTCGGTCTGTGCAGCAGTCTTTATAACACCAAGCTTGTCACGAAGCCACTTAATGGCAGCTCCTGCCACAAAAACGCTTCCTTCCAGAGCATACGAAACCTTCCCTCCTATTCTCCATGCAATAGTAGAAACTAGACCATACTCACTCCTAACATCTTTGCTGCCCGTATTCATCAGAAGGAAACATCCCGTTCCGTATGTATTCTTTACAGAGCCCTCGCCATAGCAAGCCTGACCGAAAAGTGCAGCCTGCTGATCACCTGCAATGCCACATATAGGAATTTCCTCGTCAAAGACCAGTTTGTCAGTAATCCCCACCTCACACGAAGAGTCCACAACCGTTGGAAGCATTTTTAGCGGGATGCCAAATTCATCGAGTATATTTTCATCCCATTCCATAGTGCGGATGTTGAACATCATTGTGCGCGAAGCATTTGAACAGTCGGTAACATGGCACTTTCCGCTTGTGAGCCTCCAGATAAGCCATGTATCAATAGTACCGAAAAGCAAATCACCACGGCGAGCCAACTCACGTGCATTTTCCACATTGTCGAGTATCCATTTCAGCTTAGTGGCTGAAAAATAGGAATCCACGACAAGTCCTGTCACAGCGTTAATGTATTTCCCGAAATCATTTTTCTTAATTGAAGAACACAACTCTTCGGTACGCTTGTCCTGCCAGATTATTGCGTTATATATCGGTTTGCCAGTGTTTTTGTTCCAAACCACAGTTGTTTCACGCTGATTTGTAATTCCAATTGCAGCAACCTCCGAAAACGAAATTCCCAATGAGTTCAGAAGCTTTCTCGCCGTTGCAATCTGGTTGCGGTAAATCTCGTTGGCATCCTGCTCCACCCATCCGGGGCGAGGAAAATACTGCGTCGTTTCCTGCTGCTCAATACCTATTATATTAAATCTCCTGTCGAACAATATTGCACGCGAACTTGTCGTCCCCTGATCGAATGAAAGAATATACTTTTTCATATAATCAATTTTTCGGCAAAACTAAACAAAATATAAATCCACAATACTTTGTAACACGCTAAAGATTTCAACAGATTCACAATCGGCTATATTACAAAAAAAGGCGGATTGTTACCGCCTTGTCGGAGTGGCGCGACTCGAACGCGCGACCGCTTGCACCCCATGCAAGAATGCTAGCCAACTGCACTACACCCCGCTTTTATTTTTGAGGTTGCAAAGGTAAGCCTTTTTTATCTGATAGCAAACTTTTTTTGAAGGTTTTTTATATAGCTGTTAATGAACAGTTTGTGTCCGATACATTCAGCTTATAGTACCCTCCTTCCACAAGTGGCTGGTTGTTGTCGGTATGTCCGGTTGGAAATCCGAACCCTATAGGAAAATCGTATTCTTCCGTATGCGATTTTACAATCTCGTATGCAGTTTTCCCAAAAGGGCTTGCATTATCTTTCATGTCGCTAAACGAACCGACTACAAGCCCACGCAAGTTTTTAAGCTTTCCACTCATTTTCAGATTCACCATCATTCGGTCGAGGTGGTACAAGTATTCGTTCAGGTCTTCGATAAACAATATTTTGTCGTTGCAGTCTATGTCGAACCTCGTTCCTTGCAGGCTATATAATATTGACATATTACCACCTATAAGTTCGCCTTCGGCAATACCGCATCTGTTTAACGGATCCGCCTCAAATGTATACGACACCTTTTCGCCTTCCAATATTCGAAAAATATTTTCTATGCAAGAAGATTCAGGATTATTATGTATTGCTTTAGCCATCTGACAATGCAGGCTTCGTATTCCATTTTTGTTAGCCAAAATGTGCAGATTAGTTATGTCGCTGAATCCAAGTATCCATTTGGGTTCCGTACTAAACTTTTCCATATTAAGCTTATCCAGCAAATGGTTTACGCCATAACCGCCACGCGAGCAAAGTATTGCTTTTATTTTCGGATCATCCAAAGCAAGTTGCAGATCCTGAAGGCGTTCCTCGTCGCTGCCTGCCATTTGGTTATGACGACCAAGACAATGCTCGGAAATTTTTACATTGTAACCTTTTGTTTCCAAATAATTTTTAGCCGAACTTACAAAATCGGGATTAATATATCCGGCAGGGCTTACGATTGCAATGGTATCGCCTTTAGTTAAATATGGAGGTGTCTTCATTTTCTTTTTTTAGCAACAAAAATGCGAAAAAAGAGAGTTTCACGCACTACTCTGCCCCAACATTTTGTTAACAGCTATCTGTAAATCAAAGTCCATTAAACTAAAAAAAACTGCCAATTAATTTAAAGGCATATAACTTATGAATTAAAAAAAATACTATTTTTGCAGCCAAATTATAACGAATTAAATTAAATAATAAGATGAAAAAGTTATTAGTAATAGTTGCTGCATTGTTTTTAACGACAGCTATTTTTGCGCAGAGAGTTGATGTAGAAGAAACTACAGCAGTTTTTGGAAAGACCTCTTGTCCAGCATTGAGCACAAAGGTTATGTTTTCGGATGCCAAGTCTGTAATCAAGGAATTTTCAACCATGATGAAAACCTATAATCCAGAAACATTGACTGAAAAGAAAGGTTTGATAACAATTGACAACGTCATTATACCGTCGTTGAGTGAAAACCCAATCGATGTTTTTGCAAACATTACACAGTCGAAAGGTTCTGATGTTGTAAATTTGGTTGTTGCATTTTCTTTGGGTGCAAATGCATATATAACATCATCGCAGGCTCCATCAATGTACCCTACAGCTGCCAATATCCTTAAGGTTTTTGCAAACGACCTTACAGCAAAGAACCGTGATGCTATTCTCTCTAAGCTTGGCAAGGAAGTTGAGAAGGAAGAAAAGAAACTCGCTTCTTACGAAAAGAAAGCCGCTGGTTATCAGAAGTCAATAGACGGTTACCAGAAGAACCTTGACAAGGCAGAATCGAAGAAAAAGGAAGCAAATGACAATATCCAAAGCACAAATGCAAAGATCGAAACATCTGAACAACTCATAAAAGAGTATTCTGCAGATATAAATCCTAATAATAGTAGTGATGTTATCGACAAGGCTAACAAGGCAAGAGACAAGGAAAATAAGAAACTTGAATCGTACAGAAAATCTTTAGGCGGATACAATAAGACCATCGAATCATCTAACAAGGATATTGAAAAGAATACCAAGGGCAAGACAAAGTCGGAAAATAGTCTTTCCTCTGTAAACAAGAACATCGATAAGCAGAGAGAGATTGTTCGCGAGAAGAAAGAAGCTTACAAAAGGGTTGAAAATCAATAAAATATTTTAAATATGAAATTTGGTGTTGTAATATTTCCGGGTTCCAATTGCGACCATGACATGGTATATGCTCTCCATGACATTTTAGGTCAGGAGGTTGTGGAACTGTGGCACAAGGATACTGATTTGCAGAATTGTGATGCCATTGCTATTCCTGGTGGATTTTCATACGGAGATTATCTGCGTTCGGGTGCAATAGCAAAATTCTCCCCGATAATGGAGAAAGTTGTAGAATTCGCTGCAAAAGGTGGATTTGTTTTCGGAGTGTGCAATGGTTTCCAGATTTTGTGCGAATCGGGATTGCTGCCCGGAACATTATTGCACAATACAAACCAAAAATTCGTATGCAAGAACCAGTATATCAAAGCCGACAACAATGACACGGCAATGACGATGTTCATCCCTAAGAACAAACCGCTCAACATTCCTATAGCTCATGGCGAAGGCAGATACTATGCTCCCGAAGATGTACTTAAACAGCTGCACCAGAACGGACAGATCATCTGGCGCTACTGCGACAAGGATGGAAATTTGTCAGAATCAGATTGTCCAAATGGCTCTTTGATGAATATTGCAGGAGTATGCAACGCAGGAAAGAATGTTTTTGGAATGATGCCACATCCAGAAAGAGCCGTTGATGTTGAACTAGGGAACACCGATGGCATGTATATTTTGAAATCAATCATCGCCTATTTGGAGGAAAGAAAATAAGCGGATAACGCTTTTCATATTTTCGCCCGTGGTTTTCCATGGGCGTTTTTTTGCATCTACACAAGTAATGCCCCATCCTAACCTTGTTGTTTTTTGAAAAAGAAGACAAGCTTGATAACTCCGGACAACGTTGCAATTCAAACAGAAAAAGTAGTCTTTGTTGTCCCAGTTGTCTTTTTGAAAAAAAATAGAAAACAACTGCCAGTAATAGATACGAAAAACAACCCTCGTATGAGTTAGCCACACCACTCGAAACAATAAAAATGTTCAGTTAAGAAAAGAACAATTTATTATATTTTAATTTTTATATACACAAAAACCTTGTTGTACAATTTTTTTATGTATATTTGCAAAATTGTATTAATATGATTAGACATGAGATATTGTATTGTAAATCATTTTAAAGTTCTGGCAATTAGCCTGTTACTTTGTTGCACCACATTCGTTGTGACTCAAGCTCAAACAATCGGCAACCTTGTTATGTATCCCGAAAATGTCGAAACGTTGCAAAACAATCCTACGAATTTCGATGACCCATTAGTTAATGGTAATGGTATCAATATTCCAGGTGCTGCCGAAACAGACAACAACTTCACCCCTTCCGAAAAGGATTTTCAGTTTGGTGTGTCGGCAGAAGCTGGGTTCAGTTCGCTGAGCAAGTACTTAAATATACCTTTGTCTGTTGGGTACAAAGGTTTTAGCCTGTCAGTTGCAATACCATTCTACATCCAGAAGAAGGCTAAGTATTCTCACGGATACGTTGCTGCATACGGTGGCCTTGGTGATGTAAGCGCAGAATTGTCATACAAATTCCAATCCCAGAGCATATTCGAAGCCATATCGTTTACAACTTCGTTCCCGACAGGTAACAAGAACAGAACAGTAAAAGGTTACATTGTTCCAATGGGTACCGGTAGCTTCGACTATATATTCTCCAATACCTTGCAGTACCGCCATGCGTATTTTAGAATATATAACAACATTTCATATCGCCTGAGCGGAAAATGTAAGCGTGACCTGACAATGAGCGTCCCATACATTGACAACGATTCTATATTGCGTTCCGGAAACGAAATGATTAACTATGTGACATCAAATGGAAACTTCCTATCATGCAACACGTCATTCGATTATCCTGTATTGAGTTTCTTGTCGTTGCATGCAGGTTTCGCTGTAATGAACAGCTCGGCAGGAACAATATATCACAAACACACATATTCGTGGAAAGACGATGTAAATGAATTCCCGACATCTAAATCAAATCAGGCATACACATCCATTGATGTAAGAGCTGCAGTAGCTTTGTCCTACTGGGGAATCGACCTAATGTGCGTTTTTGCTGTTCCTGTTTATGTCAAGACAGAAAATCCTAACATAAGGGACAGCCAGAAGTTTAATTTTTATATAAGATTGTCAAAGAAAATATTCTAAGCTATGAAAAAGGGTATATTATTATTATCGGCTATAATATTGGCAATGTTTTTTATGACAGGGTGTCATAAAGATCCATTATATCTTGGAAATGCTGGACTATTGAAACTTGAGCTGAAAAAAGGCTATACAACACCGAATAAAGGTGCTGTAGAATCATTTTTCGCAACAGTTACTATTGTTTACGAAGACGAAAGTGTAGTTTATAACTGCAAGTTCTCCGATCTCAACAATACCGGCATATATTCAAACGACCCGACCGAAGGCGACTTGCTGTATGTGCGCAAGGATGTTGAATTCCATATTATTATAGAAGCTGAAATCGACGGATACTTTGTTACAGGCGAATCAGCACCGATGATGTATTCGGATGATATGGGAATGGCAAACGTACAAATCGTATTGCGAGCCGGATCTACACGAATCGCCATATATACGCCAAAAGAAGATGATATATTTGGAAACTATGTAGTTGCATACGGAGAAATTTTGGAAGATGCAAGTCAAAGACCTATTCGTGAAGCAGGTATTATGGCTGTGCCGAAATCGGAATACGATACCTACTCGTCAGCAGATGCATTCACGTTTGAAAGCGAAAATTCAAATGAAAGTTGGATAACTGAATATTATTATACTGAGGACAGGGACGAAGAACTATCCTCAATAAGTAAGTTCTCGGTAGTACTTAGAGGTCTTGAACCAAATACAAGGTATTGCATGAGGGCATTCACGTTTTCCGAATCGGATACAGCTTTCAGCTACTGCTACAGTAGGGTAATTGAATTCTCTACCAATAACAATGTAGCCCACGACATTAGCGTTGTAACCAATGATGCCGACAATGTTACAATTGATGGTGTTGACGTTGCAGGCCGTGTAATTCTGCTTGATGGAAATTCAGCCGACAGCATAACAGAAATGGGATTTGTATTCGACATTTACGATAATTATGTTGCAAATTCATCTTCACTGGAATACTATCGAAACAACTCGTTCATATTCCCTGCATCTGAAACATCAACAATGGATGATATGATTGTATTCATGTCTAGTATTTCAGGACTGCAGGTAGGTACAACATACGTATTCAGAGCATACGCAATATTCCGCGACCAGCCTTACTACGGATCGGTAAAGATGTTTGCTGTGCCACAAGATCCTTCGAACATTTTGATTCAGGCGGACGAAATTTCATCTACACTTACTACTTCGTATGTTGATCTGCAAGGAAATATACTCAACGATGCAGGATATGATTTTTCTGAAATAGGATTCAGGTACAAATTCTACGATGCAGGAGCAACTTCTCCCAATAGCATAAGCGACCTTACCGAAACAGCAACAGGATCACTATTGTCGAATCGTTTCTCGGCACGTGTAAATCTGCCGATTATCAACAAGACCATGTATTATGCTCCTTACGCAATAACAACAACAGGATATGAAGTATATGGAGAACTTTCGTCGGCAGTTTATATAGAACCTGCAAACGTACCAAGCATAACATTGCCTCAGCAGAACTTGAGTGAGCTCACAACACATTCTATGACAGTATCTTGCTATGTGGATGCCAATGGTCGTAGCGATTGTGAATGCGGAATTGTAATTGCAAGCGACACATCCGACCATGCTACTTACGATACTGTACGCAAAGTATCTTCATCAAGCGGAACTGAAGAGTTTGTCATCACTGGACTAAGAAAAGGAACGTCATATACATATTGGGCATATATAAAGGTTGTTGATGAAACATTAACAACAGAACCTTATTCAGTTACTACATTGAGAGAAGGAGAACAAGGTCCTGGAGGAGGCATAATTTTCTATGCTAACGACAACTACGGTTTTGCTCTAGAATACTATGTTGAAACATATCCAGGACAAGAACAAGAACCAGAAGAAATGGAATCTATAATATGGGGCTCAACTGATGGTATCGCATTGAATACTGACGCACCAAATTCTATTACCATTTCAGGAAGAATCAATACTGAATCAATTGTAACCTATCACAATGGAATTGGTTTTGCTTCGGAATATGCAGCACTGAAGTGCTACCAATCAAATCAAGGCGGTAAGAGCGACTGGTACCTGCCTACAAGTGTTGAAATGCAAGAGTTGATAAATATTTTGATAGAAGATGGAGGTGACCAAGTAATTTCGCGCATTGGTTACTGGACTTCAGATGAAAGCAATGCAGGATCGGCTGTTGCATTTGTTCCTGAGGATAACGGATTTGTAATGCAGACAGTATCCAAAAATGAAGAACTTAATTTCGTAATGGTTAGAAGATTTTAGAGTTTTAACAATATTCTAAATTAAGCAACAGGCTGTCAGAAAAAATTCTGGCAGCCTGTATTTTTATAACTAAAACCTCGTAACAATTATTTGTTATTGTTGCCCCCTCCCCCTGTTGTCTTTGACAATAAGAAGACAACCTTAACAACCTTGGACAACACTACTATTCAAACAGAAAAAAGTTGTCTTTGTTGTTCTTGTTGTCTTTTGAAAAAAAGAAGACAACCTTGGCAAACTTGGACAACATTACTATTCAAAACAGAAAAAGTTGTCTCTATTGTCTGTTGTCTTTGACAAAAAAGAAGACAACCTTGTACAACAATATGATTTTAGTAGTCGCTCCTTAAAACAAGCAAAAGCCACAACCTTTATTTTTCCCGTATTTTTATGCGTGATTCATCTTGCTGTCAAATTCGGCAAAATTTTCCCATTACGAATGTGAACTAATAGTTAGTATCGAAACGATAAGCCATATAATCATAAAACAGTGACAACAACTCACTTATAACGCTTGTATATTTTTTCTGCGAGCAATGATAATTATTTGTGTACAGCTTCGACTAATCTTATTACTTCTTCTAAATCAGTTTCATTGTAGCGGCTAGAATCTTCTATATGTGTTTTCTGCCGATTTTCGACAGTATGTTTGCACGAAGAATGAATTTCATTGACACCAGTAATACCGATTAACTCTTTGGCATTTTGAGAATTCACACCACTTCCTGCAAGTATTGCAATGCGTCCAGCAGCTTGTTTATGTATTTCTCTAAGATTATTCGCTCCTTCGGTGGCAGTCTTGCATTGCCCTGACGTTAGTATTCTGTCGCATCCACATTCTATAATCTGTTCCAAAGCCTTATGCCAGTCGCGACAACGATCGAATGCCCTGTGGAAAGTCACTTCCATTGGACGGGCGAGCCTGACTATCTCGGCTGTACGCACAATGTCCACGTCAAGGTTTTCGTCAAGAAAACCGACAACGACTCCATGAGCACCAAGTTCGCGGCACATAACGACATCATCTTTTATGACTTCATATTCGGCTTCGTTGTAACAAAAATCTCCTGGACGAGGCCTGATCAACACCATTGTCCTAAGAGGCAGATTCTCAACACAATATTTAATAGTAGCACAAGAAGGCGTTGTGCCGCCTTCGTTTAGGTTCTGGCAAAGTTCAATGCGGTCGGCACCACCTTTGGCAGCGTTTATTGCCGATTGTACTGAGTTTGTGCAAATTTCTATAGTCATGATAAATGTTTTTGCAAATGTAGGATATTTTTTCGTGTATTATAAACCCATATTTTCAGAAATATTATGTTCAAATCTGGATTTACAAACGACAAAAAAGAGGCTGCCACATTTTTGACAGCCTCTCCCCTTCCATTTGTATTATGCACCCTATTTTGCTATGTGCGATTCTATGATCCTATGCCATTTTTCTGCAATGCTTTTTTCTTCATCCATAGTAAGTTTATTTTCCGATGAGAACAATTGCATTACCCTAGAACCTCTGCCGTCTTTTAATTCAATGTCCATCACGATTATGTCAATGAAATCTCCATTTATAACTTCGGGATAAGTTTTAATGGTACAACTTTTTATTTCATTAGTATCAACGACAACCACATCTTTTCCATTCTGCACATACAGGAGTTTTTTCATATCCGTATCAATTCCAATTATTCCAAGGTCGCAACTATCGCAATCAGAAATATTCAGCGAATTTTCTGCGGCAATCTTTCTAAATCTTCTCAAAGCATTCTTGTGCTTTTGTTTTCCATAATTTGCAAGTATTACTACCGGTACGATGACTAGAATAGTAATAGCTATTCCTATAATTATATTACTCATTTTGCTTTATATTAATTACGAAAGTATTTTTAATCATATTTTTTGCTAGGATAGCACAATGCTACCCCAACTATACAAAATCTCCGCACACATATAGTATAACTATTTGTGTTACAAACATATATATAGTTTATAATCAGTAAAAACTATGGAATTGTAATGGTATAAAATGCTCCTTGAAAATAGCCGTGTTCTCTGTTTTTGAAACATAAGTACAATGTTGAGTACATTGTACAATAGAATACGTGCAACTTATTAATTGTTTTATAATTTCAGGTGACCAATTTCTGTATTTGTTATCCAGAAACTGACAACTGTCTATTATCTTAACCCTGTCGGTATATGCAATTGCCGGATTGTCATTATGAGTTAAATATGTTTCCGACTTCTTGTTGGATCCATACAACAGGTCGGTAGGAGTGCATACGACAAACAATGAAGCACTTCTTGCACATACAAGAAGGACAAGACCTAATGATATTATTTTTATCAGTGCTTTCATTTATAAAAAAGGATATGCGAGAGACTGCATATCCTTTTAGCTTTTTTACTTATGCTGCGTGCTGTGGCTGCAATTATGAGATTCTGAATGATTGTGCCCGCTGCAACACCCTCCTCCATTGGAATGAGGACATTGAGAGCAATTGTGTCCCTGATTATAAACAGTAGCAGTATATCCGATTTCTTTCAGCGACGAGATGAGTTTTTCGTTATCAGTGCGGTCGTTGCGATATTTTACATAAACTGCATTTTTCTCATGGTTTGCCTGAACGTCGATAACACCCTTAGTATAGGCTAGCTGTTTTGTTACCTTGTCTGCACAATTCTGGCAGTGCATTTCTGTTGACAATATAACTTCCGATATTTTCGGATTGTCCTGCTTCTTCGTAGCTTTTTCATTCTGGGCAAAAGTATTGCCAACTGCCAGAAGCATTGCAAAAACTAAAATCAAAATATTCTTTTTCATTGTTTTATAATTTAAAATAACAAATGTCCGTAACTTTCAAATATCATGCAAATTTAAAAAATAATGTAATTGGCATACCTTTTTTAACTATTCTTTAGCTAAAAAGACACGGCTCTTTCATTTAACCGCCCCCTGAGCCTGTCGAAGGGTAAGGTTAATACGAATTATATCATTTCATCACCTTGACTTCGACAAGCTCAGCCAGCGGATTTTTTTCAAATACTAACTGCTTGTCTCATAAGTAACAACATTATCCAAATGAAAGAGCCGTGCTAAAAAGATTTATATGTTTGATTTCCCAATATTCGGCATGCAACATTTTTTTGTGGATCGAAACATCTTTAGTACTTTTACGCAAAAATTTGTCAGATGATTATTTGTCTAATATTGCTGCTGCTTTTCGCTGTTCCTGATGTTTCTGCGCATCAGAGGGCTCGATATAATGTGGTGATTGATACCGACTGCGGCATGGACGATTTCAGAGCACTGACATACTTCATGGCATCACGTGATTTCAACATAAATGCAATACAATCTGTTGGCGGTGTAATTGACGCCGATAATTCTGTAAAGTGCATATCTTCGCTAATGTCAGAATTCCATCACGAAGGCATAATGTTAGGCAAAGGCATGAATCCCAAGTCGTACAAAAAGGACTGCTCGGCGGCAATGGATTTTTGGAAAAAACATAATGCAGCTAATCCTGTAACTCGCGAAGACGTCATGTATAATGCAATAGTTAACAGTCGGAAGCCTGTCATATATGTTGCCATGGGACCATTGACAAATCTTGCCGAACTTGTGGAAAAGCATCCCGACGTGGTATCACACCTTATATATATTATATGGACATCCCGGGTTGACGACAAACTTATTCCATGCGGATATAACTACAAATTGGACAAGGCGGCATTTGATAAGCTTGTAGGTTCTGGACTGAAAATAAAGATCTTAGATGCAGGAAACATATTATATCCCGACGATTTCATCTCACTTTTGCCAGAGATTTCAACTCCGTATGCACAAACTTTTGCAAACTATTATGAAAACCGGCAGTTTGCTTCTGTCAGATTCTGTGATGACCTGCTTCCATTTTATATACTATATCCTGAATTGTTTGAAGAATCGGCTGGCAAAAATGAATATTCGATTATACGTCCCAAAAGCAATTCGTATTTTGATGTGATTGCTACACGTGTTTTGAACGCTGTAGAAACAGAGAAAGGCGTAATTATTACAGAAATGCCACGAAGCGGATCAATGCTGTCGGCTGATGTTGCACCACTGTCGGAACAAGTTATTGCAAAATATGGATACACCGAATACAAATTGGTATTGCTAACATCGGAAATGCACTCTCACTTAGGTATATACTCAATAATTGGGGCAAAAATGGGACTGCGTGTATTGGAATATCTTCACGTTGGCCTTGACGAAGTTAGCATATATTCGCATGCAGGTTCCGAACCTCCGATAAGCTGTCTCAACGACGGCTTGCAAATAGGTGCTGGAACAACTTTGGGCTACGGTGCCATAACCATCTCCAATGACGACAATGTTTCTCCTTCTATAGAAGTAAGTTACAATGGAAGAAAATTACTTTTCAAGGTCAAGGACGAAGTGAAAAGAGAAATAGCTTCAGATGTTGGCGCACTGATTCAAAAACATGGATTGGAGTCGGATGTTTACTGGAGCGAAATACGTCGCATTGCCATAGAAAAGTATTGGAAAGAAAAGAGTCGCTTCGAAATATTTGAAATTGAAGAATTGTAGTTGATGCACTATGCACCAATGCATTTCTTCCACCACCACTGGAACACGACTAACGCCCAAACCTTGGCAGTAGCATCACCTACATTACTTGAATGAAGCCTATTCTTAAGTTCTGCAATTTCTGTATAATTGAAAATTCCCTGCTCTTCGACAAAGGTCTTCGACAACAAGTCATTTTCTATAAGGTCTGAAAGTTCATTATTAAACCACTTTAACAAAGGCACTTCAAATCCATGTTTTTTCCGGGCAAGAAGTTCCGGAGGAAAGAAATCTGCAAACGTTTCGCGAAGAATCTTCTTGCGCGAATATGCATCTATCTTGTACGACGACGGCAAACAGGACACATAATCAACAACCGTATGGTCAAGAAATGGGACACGCACTTCAAGGCTATTGGCCATCGACATAAGATCTACCTTTGTTAGCATATCGCCCTGAAGCACAAGATGCATGTCGGCATAAAGCACATCGTTCATGTCGGCAAAACCACCAGACAAATACAATGATCTGCACTCGTCTATCTTCGCATCATCGAACTTGGGTTTCAAAAGCCGCGACACATATCCCCTATCGCCAATGCTTGCCCACCGCCAATAGCGTTCCGCATCGGAAAGATTGTATCCGGATGCGAATCTGTCAAGTTGACGGAAAGTATTTGAAATCTTTGAGTTACGCGATTTTGGCATAATTTTCCACAAGGGAGCTAACGACGCGACAACTTTTTCCTTTATCCCAGCGTTCATAACACGCAAGTGCGCCGAATGCTTGTTGTAACCGGAGAAAAGTTCGTCGGCACCATCACCACTAAGAGCAACTGTAACTTTTGTACGCGTAAGTCGGCTCAATATATCAACGGCAAGTGCTGACGAATCAGCAAAAGGCTCATCAATGTAGTCGAGCGTATGAGAAATATTGTCAAGCAAATCCTTGCTACTGATTTTGAATGCAGTATGATTAGTATTGAAACGCTTGGCAATGATTTCGGCACAGTCGGTCTCATCAAAATACTTGTTGTCTGAAAAGCCAACCGAGAATGTATTCAACTTTTGTGTAAACTGCGATGCCAATCCTGTAACTATAGAAGAGTCAATACCACCACTAAGGAAGCAGCCCAACGGCACATCGGCGACCAGCCTACGCTGCACCGAAGCCGACAACAATTCACGAAGCTTTTTCTTTGCGGTACTGTAGTCATCGTCAATCTGAAAAGCCCTACGGTTAGGAATCTTATAATATGCATGTTCCTCAACCCCCGACGGAGTAATCCTCATGAAAGTCCCAGGACATAATTTTCGTGTATTTTTGAAAATACCCTGATTTGTAGGAATATAGTTTAGCTGAAAATAAGTTGCAAGCGCCTCGTTGTCAATCTCGCGTGGTATTCCCATAGCCAACAAGGCTTTCATTTCTGATGCAAACATTATTTTATCGGAATCGGAATATACTACAACAGGATTTATGCCCATTCGGTCACGCACAACAAGGCACTCCTTCTTCTGGATGTCGTAGAAAGCAAACGCAAAACAACCATTCAGCTTCTCAATAGCAGCACTTCCATATTTGATCAGCAAATACAAAAGCACTTCAGTGTCGGACTTGGACTGAAACTTAACGCCATCGGCAATCAGTTCCTCGCGAAAGTCGTTATGGTTGTAAAACTCGCCATTGAACACAAGCACATAGTTTCCTGAAGCATCAAAAAATGGCTGATCACCAGCGTCAGAAGTGTCGATAATCGACAACCGCGTATGCCCTAGTGCAACATTGTCCTTTACAAAAAAGCCATTACTGTCAGGGCCACGGCTTTCAAGCGAATCCACAGCATTTTTTATCCTTTGCTCTACTCCTATTTCATTAAACGAATATATTCCAGCAATTCCGCACATGATGCTATATTTTGAGCGCAAAGGTATCATTTTTTTGGAAAGAAGAACGAGATGAGACGACAAAAAATAGTAAAGCAAAAAAGTTGATTAACTTGGACAAACAATACTCTTTATCTTAATCATTTGAAGACAAGTCTTCCTAGACTTTTAACCTATCAGCACAATGGAGATTGAAAAATTTTTAATATTTTTGCAGCCATGCAAAAGATTGTAACTGTAGTCATCCTGTTGCTGACAAGTATTGCGGCAATGGCTCAGCACGAAGGAATTCGGCGCTACTTCTCGGCATATACACTCAACAACGACACAATAACCGACTACAGGACATACAACGATACAACAATCGACTACTTCTACAAGTTCTTGCAACAGCAACAGGTTTCCGACAACACGCTCGGTCTAATGAATCCGGGAAACCCGTATATCACAGCCTTATTCTCAAAACAAGAGCAAAAACATGACTTCTGTTTCCTCAACAACTATCAGGCATTCATAAAATCGCACGACGATGTCGTTTACTTCGATGCACACAAGCCATTTACAAGATTCGATTTTACAGGAGGCAACAAAGGTCTCGAAATCGCAAAGTTTATTCACACTCAAAACTTTACACCATATTTCAACCTTACTTTCGACTACAACATTTCCAATTCCGATGGTTTTTACCTGAACAACGCCTCAAAAGTAAACGCACTCTATCTTGCTGGAGCATTCACCAAAAAGAAATACCAGAACCATTTCAATTTCATATTCAACAAGATAAATTGCAACGAAAATGCAGGTATCGCCGATCCCGACAAATTTGAAAGAGGTGATATCAGGGCGGTTGACAACAACGTTCTGCTGACGCAAGCATCGAGTACAATATCACAACTCGGAGCCCAATACAACCACGAGTACAGGATCGGCAACTATACAATCGACACTATTATAAGGGACGAAAAAAAAGATACCGCAATCAACAAAATTCTTCATAGCAAATTCTCAATTGTTCACGATGTTACATTTGACCGCTACATCCGAAAATACAACGACAAAACCTCTTCTTTCTACACAAACATTTATAACGATTCTATTTCAACCAACGATTCAGTAACGCAATTCCAATTAAACAACAAACTACTGCTTTGCCTTAATTTTCAGAACGACACAACCAACAACAGGTTTAAAATATACGCCGGATTAAAAAATAAATTCTATACTTTCAATTTAGACAGCACTTACAAAAGCAAATATAACTCCACATATATAACTGGAAATCTGTTTTTTAAGCACAACCGAACCGATCTGTATGCCGAAGCAGACTATTGTTTGTTCGGAGCAGACGCCTTCGAAATTGACGTGTTTGGCAAACTAACCCAAATGTTCAGTGAAAATCTAGGGTTAAACGCCAGCGCCGGTTACGAATTAAAAAATTCCACACTGTTAGAATCCTACTACACGTCCAATAACTTCAAATGGGAAAACAATTTCAGGAAAAATGGTGTTGCATCAGCTCATATCGACTTGTTCCATAGCAAAATACGACTATCTGTCGGTGCAAATCTTAATTACCTGCACAACTACATAATATACGATCAACAAGCAATGCCGACACAAATAAACAAAGGCAACATCATAGCCGACGTTTATGTCAGCAAGACTTTCAACTTCTGGAAATTTCACTGGTTCAACGAAGTTGCATACCAATATATCAGCGACAAGCAATATGTCCGGCTTCCAGATGCTGTAGCATATAGTAGCCTATACTTCTTGTCCGGAATGTTCAACAATGCTCTGACAATACAAATTGGAATCGACGCAAAATTTAATTCAAAGTTCTACGGCTACGCATATATGCCCGCAACCGCAGTATTCTATTTACAGGATGAAAAAAATTTCGGACTGTATCCTAACCTTGGAGTTTTCATTGGCGCAAAAATAAAGAGATTCAGAATTTTTGCAAAATTATCCAATTTAAACTCCACATTTATGGCACCAAAATACTTCCTGCTCCACCGACTTCCAGACAATCCGCTGGCGTTCAACTTTGGCATATCTTGGGAATTCTACGACTAAAACATGGGCAGCAGCGCAAAAATATCAAAAGCAATTATTTTGTCCATGTTCATTATTTTCATAATAATAGCATCGGTCAAGATTGTGCCAGAAAAAACAGAAGAAACTCCACCGCCACCACCCTTTGAACGCGACTATGCCAATATTGCAGAATCAAAGACACTGATAGTTGCTCTCACCGAAAACGCAACCGAATACTGCATATTCAAAGCCATTCCGCGTGGATTCCAGATGGAAACATTCGAAGACTTTGCCGCCGAACATGGACTTGAACTTGAAATAATTCCGACAGAGACAGAAATCGAAGCCGAAAACCTGCTGAATCAAGGCAAATGCGACATCATTGTTTGCCACACGCCGCAACTAGACACATCATGCATGTCACACCCCCTGCTAACATCAAGCGATGTCATACTTACCAATACAAAAGATTTAGCAGACAGCATCTATATTACAGAACTCCAGTCGAAATCATTAGGCAACCTTAACACCAATATTATTTGTGCAAACGTCTCAACCGACAAGCTAGCAAGAAAAGTAGCCACAAAGGAAATAAAGGCAGCTATATGTGACTCAGCATTAGCCCTCACCTATCAAAAGGCATATCCAAGACTTGAAATTGACACAACAATATGCATACGGCAGAACATCGTATGGAAAACCAACCCGAGAGCAGTAGTTCTTCGCGACAGTATCAATGCGTGGCTTTTGCATGAAAAGGAAACAAAAGAGTTCAAACTCCGTCAAGAGATATACTATTCTTACATAAACATCAATGTATCAAACAAATACTACTCAGGAATGGGCAACCAAATCAGTGCATACGATGACATCATACGCAAACATTCGAACTGGCTAAAATGGGACTGGCGATACATAGCATCAATAATATATGAAGAATCCCATTTCAACCCCGACATCGGCAACCCTTCTGGAGCATACGGGCTCATGCAGCTTATGCCTCTAACATACAGCAAGTTTGCAAGCGACTCCACCGCAATATACAATCCCGACGGACAGGTAAAAGCAGGCGTTCATTACATAGCTTACCTGCGCGACAACGCTCCAAAGGCAATAACCGACAGCGCAGTCCTTGCAAGATACATACTTATGGCCTACAATGCCGGTCACGGACGAGCAGAAGACGCATTCAGACTTGCCGAAAAGCATTCCGACAATCCAAACTCATGGGAAAACCTTTCAGAATACATGGAACTTTTAATCGACAAGAACTACCACAGCGACCCTGTCGTAAAATGCGGGAAATACCGTGGAAGCAGGACTGTCTCATTCACAAACAATGTGATCAACAGATATAAACACTATAGAAATTTGATTAAGGAATAACTACTGCTCAAAAGGCAGCAAACCTTCTTCCTCTCCTTTTACAATAACCTTCATGCCTACAAAAGCATAACTCTGCTTAAGAGAATCTATTTCAGAATTACGGAGGCGAACACAGCCTTCGCTATACCTGCCCGGAACCGACGATTCGTTATTGGTACTGCCATGTATGCCAATTCCATTAAATCCCGTATAAAGGCGAAGGAACCAATTGCCATACGCTAATATCCTTCCTCTCCCATCGCCAAAATCATGCATCCAGTTAGCCGACTTTTCTATGCTTACAATCTTAAACGGATTCTGCATTGTACATTCAGGAGTTTTCATATCTCCCCTTTTTTCCTTGTTTCCTTTATTTCTACCAAGGCAACAATCGAAACGCGCCACTATTACTGTATCATGCATCCGAGCCTCGTATACCGACAAAGTCAAATCCTTTTTAGATACGACAATGAAACAATGCTCACGCACATTCATCTTTTCAAACATCAGACTTTTGCTATGCGTCTCTTCTACAATATTATTTTCTGAAGAATCGACATTTTTTATTGTATCACATACAACATTATTCGCAGGGGACACAGATTCTGAGGCCTCCGACAAGCACATCACACACGAAAATGCAAGCAAAAAAAACAATGCACCTAACAATAACACCCTTTTCATCCAAAAATCCTATTCAACAACGCTGCCAACCTATATCCAGCCACTAACAATTGTCTTTCAACAACTTCCCTATATTCATACATATATTTATACGAATAATCCGTGTCAGACTTGGCATACTCATATATTCCAGTTGTGACTTTCCACGTTTCGTTAAGCCAATTCTCGGGCACACCAGCGGACAATTCCTTAAACTCTGCCTTTGAACATCGATCAAGATTTTGCTGCCATTCGCTATACGACCAATGGTGAACACTTTCCAGCAAATCGCTGTCCCATAATTTATGCAGATTTATTTTTTTCTTAAACCATTTGACTTCCAATTCATTTCCTCCCCTATCCGACAAATGTCCAACATGCATCGGACAATGCATATCGCCAACCAAATGAATCAACATGCATACATAGTCGAAACGCACACTATCAGACAAATCTTTACTATGATTTTCCAACGAATCTATAACCATATTCAAAGCAGACAACACGTCTCCATTCGGATTTCTCTGCATAGTTTCAGGAGTATAACCTTCATCTACATTGAAATAATGCCACGTCTTGGTTCTATCGTAACCCTTATGCCAATACGGAGAATTCTGCAAATTATCCATCCATGAAGAATAATACATCAACGACTTGCCACCAAGAATGGCATCCAAATTCTTACGAGCCTTGCGTGTCAGATGCTTTTCTGCAATACATGCAACAATGTCATGTCCCCTTTGCCCCCATGCAAAAGCCTCTACACTAACTCCAGATATTAGGAATAGAAACGTCGCTATATAAATGAACTGCTTCATCATGCAAAAATGTAATGCAAAAATAATAAATATATCAGAACATATAACATCAAAAACAAGATCTCATATTACAAAAAAAGGTCGCATCAGCGACCTTTTTTTTATTTAAATACTAATCTTATTTTTGCTTTACCTCAACATCAACATACTGAGCCGGTTTGCTTCCCCAATTGAGGAATTTTCTGAATGGAATGAGACACAATTCCACTACATCTCTTACGACTCTCATAAGTTGCGGCAATATAATATACGGGAGAATCAAATCAAATACAGTTACAAGACAAATAACTTTAAATGTATAAGAAGGAAGTTCACACATATCATAGATATAAATGCCCAATATGTAAAGCGGTAAAATCAAAATAATTCCATCAACCCAAAAATCAAAGAAAACGCGTTTCAAAAATGTCAAAAACGGCCACTTTGTATCAATGGTATCTGCCTTTTGCAACTTGTCATTTTTACGACCAGCCAAATTTGCTACTGATTTACACCATATTTCATAAGGCAAAACAAACAACAAATAAACAATTCTGTTGAGGAAATGCATACATGCATCTACTAACTGACTCAAAAACTTCTTTTCCATTTTCCTAATTATTTAAAAGTGAAACAATATGCAAAACAAGCATTTAATTTTAATATCTCCAACATTTTTTTTATTTTTTTTCACAAAAATATTAACATTCATTTACTGTACTACCACTTCAGAAATATATTTGCAGAAATCAGTCAAAAACATTATTTTCGCCTCGCAAACAAAATGAATTTTGTTTTTTATTTGAATTTGTACAGAAAGGTATTTTTGAATGATTATTACAGTACTTTGGGGTAATAAATAATGAAACAGCTATCATTGTTCATAGTAGTCTTTTTTGTAACTTTGGAATGTATATCCCAAAGCATTAGTGGAACCGTACTAGATGGTCACGACAAAAAAGCCTTGCAAGGAGCAAAGATAATGATAGGCGGCTCGACCCAAAGCACCACAACCGACGAAAACGGTCACTTTGCCGTACGCAGCAAAAGAGGAGAACAAAGAATTGTCGTATCACTCGAAGGCTATGAAACATACGATGAAAAGCACATTATTGACTCTTCTGTCTGTCTAGAAATTGCCATGCAAGCAGAAACAAATGAAACAAACAACCTGCACTTGCTAGAAACCGTATCCGACAAAAGAACTCCAGCAACATACGAAAACTATGAGCACGCTTATATGGAAATCCGCAATATCATGCGCGACATACCGTATCGCTTCGAATACACGCCATCGCTTGTAGCCCTATCGGAAGGCGGTTACGGATTGGGAAATACAAGCTGTAGGATACGCGGAATGGGAATGGAAGCAATTGGCATGTCAATCAACGGAATACCCATCAATGACCCCGAATCAAGGATAACAATGTGGAATCATCTCCCCGACTTTGCTTCCATGGCAAGAAATATTAGAATTACACGAGGTACAGGATCATCAACCAGAGGTGCATACGCACATGGAGCAAGCATTGACATATGCACGAAACAGCCCAGCAGCAAACCTTACGGCGACATAACAATAATAGGTGGTTCGTACAACACTATCAAGGCAAGCCTGTCGGCAGGAACAGGGTTGATGAAGAACGGATTCTCAATCGACCTTAATATGGCCAAAGTAATGAGCGAAGGATACATACGAGGTTCAGACCTTAACCAGAATGTGATTATGCTGAGCGCTGTATGGAAAGGAAAGGTCAACTCGCTGAATGCAAACATAATACACAGCCGACAAAAAACAGGAATAACAATGTGGGGCTGTCCGTCAACATACTTGGAAACAGACAGGAGATACAATTCAGCAGGCGAATACTTCGACAGTTACGGACGCAAACAATACTACGACAACGAAATAGAAAACTACAACCAGACACACGTACAACTGTTATATTCGCAAAAAATATGGAACAATGTCGAACTGAATGTGAAACTGCACTACAACAGAAGCGACGGCTACTTCGAAGAATATCTCAACAGGCAGAACTTTACAAGCTATGGACTTCAAAACATTTCAATACCTACTGTGATGACAATAGGAGAAACTACATACACATCCTTTACAACCATAACTTACACAGACCTGATACGCCGAAGGTCTCTTGCCAACAACCTATATTTTGGACAAATTTCGGCCACTCATAAAATAGGAAGATTCATAAATACTTTCAGCGGAGCAGTTAACATATATAAGGGGCATTACTTTGGAAACATTGTATGGATGCGATATGCCGGCAACACCGAAAAAGACCACAATTGGTACAACAACACAAGCCTAAAAACCGACTACAACGCTTTCTATAAGGCAGAATATACCATATTCGACAAACTGACAATATACGCCGATCTACAATATAGGATTGTAAATTACGAAATTGATGGTAACGACTGCGATTTACTATCCGATGGCAAAATGAAAAATCTTGACGACGACATAGACTACAACTTCTTCAACCCTAAAGGGGGAATAAACTACGAAATCACAAAAAACATGCGGCTCTACGCTTCGGTAGCCCGTTCAAACAGAGAACCGTCCAGAAACGACATAAAGGACTTGATAGGTACAGGCAAAAACATAGAACCGGAAAGCCTAATTGACTACGAACTTGGATACTCGTTCCAGTCAAAAGTGTTTTCAGGAAGCCTAACCCTCTACCACATGGACTTCAACAACCAGATTGTTCCAACAGGTGAATTCTCTAAGCACGGATACTACATAATGACAAATGTTGACAGAAGCTATCGCTCCGGAATAGAATTTTCAACCTCAATCAGGCCACACAAACGAATCAACATAGAAGCCAACGCCACATATAGCAGAAACAGAATAAAAGACTACATATACACAGTACAGACATTCGACGAAAACGACAACGAAAGCTACGAGGAAAAGCACATCAGCAATACCAAGATTGCATATTCACCCGAAATTGTCGCTGCCGGTAGCATCTGCTACAACATTTTCGGAAACTTCAGCATATACTATAATATTAAATATGTTGGCAAACAACACTTCGACAATACATCAAGCAACAACAGATACATTAAGGCTTACTGTATAAGCAGCGCTGGCTTCGACTATGCCATTGTTACTAAATATGTTAAAGGAATGAGGTTTAAGTTCGAGGTCAACAACTTGTTCAATGCCGTGTACTACGACAACGCTTACGGTGGACATTGGTACGAACAAGGAGCCGAACATTCTTGGGCAAACTATTTTCCACAAGCAGGAATATCATTTATGGGAGGCATAAGCATCAGCTTCTAAATCAACTCAAACAAAACTACAGTCCTGCATCCTTCTTCGACTTCGCTACGTTTTGCTGCACTTCTAGGTCGTTGGGATTCAGTTGTGCCGACCGTGAGAAATACTTGTATGCCTCGGTGGGATTGCCTTCGTTGCCGTAAATTACGCCTAGATACTTCTTCACTTCGGCATTTTCCATCATCGCATCTGCCTTGAGCAGATACTCTTTTGCTTTTGCAAAGTCGCCCATGTAACCGTATGCCATACCTAAATGATAACAAATTTGAAATTTTTTCGTATCAATACCATTTTCATTTTTCGCCTTTTCTTTTTTCACATTTGATACCGGCAAATTCCGTTGCCACAATGGGACAACCGTAATACAGATAGTTACCGAGATTAACAATAAACTTGCATATACAAACCAGCCGTTGAACTTTTTAATTCGCCCCCAAAATATTATAACTACTCCAAGTAAAACAAACAAAAACAATCCTATTATTACACCAGTCTTATACTCTTTGGTATCGTTAGATCTTTTTGACCGATTTTCTTTCAAATCCTTGTTAGTAGTGCCACCATTATTAAACTTAATTTCTTTTTCTTTAAACTCCTTTTCTATAGAATCTTTCTTCGTCAAAGCCCTCGAAAGATAATAAACCACAGAATCGTTCTGCATGGGATTTTCCGAATAGTATATCTCGCCAAGCTGATAGTATGATTCATAGTAGTTGGGCGAAAGTTTTACATAATCCCACCAGATTGTCTTTTCGTACTCAGGATCGTTAATATTCTGAGTAAGCACGCCGACTGTATTGCCCCACACATCGCCATTGAGCGGATTGGTACGCAAAGCCTGCTTGTAATACTTGAACATCGTATTGTAGTCGTTATCAAGTTTGTAGTAGATATTGCCGATTCGCACCAACGATTCCGAATTGAGGCTGTCGAAACTCAATGCTTTCTCGAAATATGGTATTGCCGTCCGCATAATACTGTCGCGCCGGACTATACAGGCAAGGCTGTCGGCCCCGCAGCTCAGAGCAGCCTTACTCTCAGCAATTTCCGACTGAGTGTAAAGGTCGCTGGCATACGAGCTGTTACCCTTTATGCTGTTGACACTTACATGCACATCATGGGCAAAAAGCGTGGAAGAATCCTTCCAGTCCATATTACGAGTAACGGTCTTTGCCGAAAATGCCAGCGCAGCAACACCCAACACCGCAATTGTAACATTACGCCACACTTTTTCCTTTTCGGGAAACTTTTCTGGCAAAACCTTGGCAAATGTGTATGCAATGGCAAGGCTAAATCCCAGCGACGGCATAAACAAGAATCTTTCTGCCATAAACGCACCTACATTGAACAGCAGGTTCGACGGCAGAATCAGCGTTGCTCCGTAAAAAAATATTGCATACGAATACACCGACTTGCGCTTAGGCATCAAGTAAATTATAGCCACCACAATCATTCCAAGGTGAAGCAACAAACTCAAAATCACCTGCCAGTCTGTCCAGTGCATAGTTGCAATATGGTACGGATAGTAATCCCAGGTAAGCGGATGCGGGAAAACAAGCAACTTTAAGTACAGAAGCAGCGTATATGTCACAGTTGCGTAGCGTTCTCCGCCTGTCATATTGAGGAAAGGATTGTTTAGCAGAAGGTCGGCATCATTACCAAACTGGTTTACAATGATATTTGCCCTTATTATCACATACAGCAAAGCACCGAGAAAAGCAGGAATTGTCACCTTCACATAGTCGGAAAACTTTGGCTCGTAGAAGAAATACAACGAAAGCGGAATAAGGAAAACAAACGCCACTGTGGTTTCCTTCGACATAGAGCCGAGGAAAATACACACAAAGATTACCACAAGAAAAAATATTCGTTGTTCTATTTTTCTCACATCCAAAAACTTTATTGCTGCCAACAATGCCAAAAGGCTAAAAATTAGCGCCATTATTTCGTCACGACCTTTTATGTTGGCAACCACCTCGGTATGAAGAGGATGTGCAGCAAACAGCATTACAGTAAGGAAAGGAATGCTCAGAAACCAGTAGCGCGGCTTATAGTTGCGGAAAAGTTTTTTCAGCACATGATACATCAGCAGTAGAAGCAAGCAGTAGTATATCACATTAAAGAAATGACCGACGAATGGAGCCGCTATAATTTTGTGTGAATCGATAGTATCTCCCGGCTTTACACTTTTAGGCACAATGAGATAACCCTCATCACCATCTTCATACTTGACTAAGACCTCCTTTTGTTCACATTCCAAATTATCTTTTGTAATCGACTTTACCTTCACCTTAATACCATTGTTGTCGGGTGCATCTACCTTTTCGCCAAAAATTTCAAGTTCGACGGCGAACATCACCACCGACAGCGGACGGTAACGACCACCGGCAACTTCGTCCATATCCTTGCCGAACATTCCCGCCATAGTATCGTAGCTCAGAATATCCTTTATGCCCGAGAAACCTTGCTGGGTAAATTCGTTTTTCCAAATGGTTACGGTATCATCAAGAGCATAGCCATGTCCAAGAGTGTTGGCATATAGCATAAAACAGAACACAACGATTATTACTTTCAGTATCATGTCGCGCTTGCGAGCCAAGACATTTTCCTTCAACATCTTACCCACAACAACCTGCTGTTTTTCCTTGCGCGGAGTATCTTTTTTCCTAATGGCATTCATCTGTCAAAATTTATGGACACAAAGAAAAAGAAAATATGGCGAAATAGGAAAAAAAGTTTGGGGGAACATGCTCAGTTTTTTTACAAAACCTTGAAGCAATTAGAATAATTGTAGCTGCGCAATGCTTTTCTCTCGCTAAATGAAATGTTTTGAGTGCTCTAAATGGCAGAACGACGTACTTCGACTGCGCTCAGTACAAGTAGCCCTCAACGAAGTTAAATTTGGCAAATTGGGTTCAAATTAAACAAATAGATTTGTAAAATTTGTGTAGATTTGTAAAAATTTCTCGCGAAGCGACTGGAAAAATTATGGGACGGTTCAACGCCGTCCTTTTTTGCGAAAAAACAAGTTTGATTATTTTTGCAACAACTTTTCTGCAAACAAAATGAAAGCAAGACTAATAGTCACCTGCCTGCTCCTTGGATTATTGTTTTCAAGTTGCTCTGCCCTGATGTACAAGATTATGGGCATAAAGCAGCCTAACGACTATGATCTTGAGGAAATAACCGCCTATTCCAGCAAGTTCGGAATACCAGATAGCGATTCCTACATCTTAGACACGACCTATATGCATGACATTTTACAATTTTGTAAAAATGACACCTTGCTGCGCAACAACCTCATGCAACCGCTACAAATCAGATTCTATCAAAGAACCGACACACTATTATCGTTGCAACTGAATTGCACTGCCGGTGGTTTCCCGAATCTGAAATGGAACAAACGCGGACAACTTGACACGATTCCGCCAAATTTCACCGTGAATATTGATACCTGCCTGCTGTTTTGCAAAGATGTAAAATATTTGATACCAATAAGTAACAATTGCCATTCCTTTGATTATTACAACAATGCTGACTACAATATCATTTTGTTCTGGTCGGTATTTATGAATAGGCAAAGCAAAATCCTAATCCGCGAAATACAGGATTACCAGAAGCGTTTCCCCGACAAGAAAATGAATGTCCTATATGTAAACACCGACAAGATTTTTAGCATATTGGAGAAATAGCGGGACTGGGCTTTGCACTCGCTAGATGAAATGATGCTGTAGTGCTCTACGAGCAGAACGACGAAGCCCTCAACGAAGTTAAATAGAACAAATTGGAATCAAATTAAACAAATAAATTTGTAAGATCTCTCGCGAAGCGACTGAAAAAGGGCTGAAAGGCGAACAGGCAAAAAGGCTAAAAGGCCAAAAGAAGAACAGACCAAAAGTCGTCTTCGAGCCTTCGAGACTTTGAGCCTTCAAGCCCCACAAAATCCCCTTCACATCAAATTAACTTTACATTAATCATTAATTAACTCATACCAACGCCATAATTCTTTAGATTTGTCAAAACAAAAAAACTTATAGCCATGAAAACAAATCCATCAAGAAACTTGGGGCATTACGCGATACCAACAATAGCGTTGACTGTCATATTTTTTGCATCGTGCAATACCGATTTCAAACAGGAGGAATGTCCGGAATACGCAGGAGCATACAGTGCGTTCACCAACCATTTGCAGACGAACATAGAGACATACAGAGCCGCCCAATTCGAAGACATTGAACGCTTTGTGGCTCTCGAACATACCAGCGACTCATGCCGTACCATCATCCAGACCTGCTGCGGGACATATTCACCCACCTACTACGATTACGACGGTGACGGATACAGCGAAACTGAAATTTACGATGTTGCATATCCCGACGGCTATACGATAATCGGATATGTGAAAAAATACGCCGCGGAAATTGTAAAGACACAAAATATAAAGGATATTGACAAGCGCAAAGCAAAATTCGAAAGCCGCAAGAAAAAACTCATAAACTACGTCGACAGAAAAGTGCTCTAGGAATGAATCAGGAACGAATCATCAAATCATCGAATTATCAACTAACTTTAAAGTAAAGACGCAAAATTTTGCGTCTCAACAATGATGAAGAAATTACTTCTATACGCCCTGACATTTTCCTGCCTTGCGATTGTCGGCTGTAAGATACACATCTTGACTGCCGAATGGGAAAAAGTAGAAAATTATAAGATGAGTCCTGACAAAAAGCCATCAGAAATACTAAATGAGTATCTTGGCGATAAAGGATTTGTTGTTGACCCGACAAAAAAATATTGCATAGATATATTCGACCCGTATTGCGGAGTTAGGTATAGAACTATTCCATATCTAAAAAGACTATACAACGAAACAAACGACGAATACGAATGGGTTGCCGTAACAAACTATAGTCCTAAGCAAGTTGCTCACGGTCTTGATGTACAGGTAGAAACAAAATGCACAAAGAAATCGGGACTTGACCCAGAAAAATATAGAAAACAAATAACACTTGAATATCCTATGTACGACAGTATAGTTGGACTAAGGTCGTCGCTGCGCAATTTGTTCCACGCCAACAACCCGCCAACAGACCATTCGTCCATGCTGATAATAATAGTAAACGATTCCATTATAAGGATAACAACATCAGAAGAACCGATTGTCAATGAAGAAAGGTACATTGCCTTCAAAAATTATCTCGATTCAGTGGCAACATCTCAAACAACATTAAAACAACCATAAAATAATCTAAATTGTACAGACGCAAAATTTTGCGTCTCAACCAAGAAACTTAAAAACATTAAAATTTAGTACAGTCGCGGCGCGCCACGACACAACGAGAAACGGCGAAGCCATTGAAACGGCGAAGCCATAGAAACTCAGAAACAGCGTAGCGAGAAACTTAGAAACAAGAAACGGCGAAGCCATAGAAACTCAGAAACAGCGTAGCGAGAAACTTAGAAACAAGAAACGCCGCAGGCATAGAAACTTAGAAACTTGAAACAAGAAACGGCTTTAGCCATAAAAACTTACAAACCATGAGAAACTCAATTCTATTCATTTCATTCATCCTCTCCACATTCTGCACCTTTTCGCAGAACATTACCGGCACTGTTGTCAATAGCGAAACCAAGCAGCCGCTGATGTACGCAAACATCTCGGTAAAGGGCAAAAGCATTGGCGCGATAACCGATTCTACCGGGCGTTTTGAACTTTTGCGCCGAAACCTGTCAAAATCCGACACTTTGGTTTTCTCCTATCTCGGATATTCGGTGAAACCATTGTCTGCAAAAGATTTCCTTGACGGGAAGACCGCCGTTTGCGAACTGTCACCATTTGCCGAAACCCTGCAGGATGTCGATGTGTATCCGTTTACATACTGCCAGATAGCACACAAGTACGATTCCATAATTCGGATTAGCAGGAACTTGCCTGCATTCAACACAACAGCTGTATTCAGACAGTTGATTGTTGAAAACGACACAATACGCAGCATATACGAAATCACGCTGCTAACTTACAACAACTACAGCGAAGACATTTTCCAATGCAAGGTTATCGGAGAAAAGTCGTACTCGTGCAACACAACATCCCCAACGAATATAATCTATGCGGCGAAACTTCTTGATTTGAATCTGTACAAACGCTTGTTAGTTGAAAAGAACTGCGACAAATTCAACTACGAAATTGCAGAGCGTTTTGGCAAGGATACAATAGGCGTAGTTGTTACACCAATGAAAAGGTCGCAGGAAAGGCATTTCGACTATGCACAGATAGTGTTTGACACGGTTCGTGGAATTCCGCTTTCGTATTCGTACCGCCGCAAGCAAAATATTATTCAAATTGGAGGCAAGGTACATGTTAAGTTTTTCGACTGCTACGAGACCGACCACAGCCAGTATGCGTATGTGGGCAACCGTCTGCTTATGCGCTTTTCGAGCGTGCTTGAAGACCAGTACTACAAGGTAGGCAAACGGGTTGTACACAGGCAAACATACTGCACCTACGAAAATGTATCGTTCAATTTCGACAATGTTGAGAAAATCAAGGAAAGCGAATGTTACAATCACATGGATGCTTCCGCATCTAAATATTTTGACGGAAAGGACTGCGACAGGTGGGCAGGTTTGTCGTTGGACGAACTGAAGAATATGTTTTGGATAAAACCGAGAATGCTGGGTGAAAAATGAGGATTATTGTGTAAAAACTTTCTTGATAAAATTGCATATTTCTACATTTATCAAAAACGACTATATTTGTGCCATAAACAAAAACACAGTAGACTATGAGGAATATTTTATGGTTAACCGCTTTGTGCATGTTGCTGACCGTCGGCTGCAACAATTCAAACAATGCTGAGCATAAAGAAAATAACACCGCTGCCGATTCTCCAGAGACGACTCGTAAGGATTCCATCCAAAAGACAGAAGTCGAGGCAAAGCTGAACGAAGAAGAGGAACGCGAAGCCGCCGAACAGCAGAAACTGGAAGACGAAGCCGAACAGTTCTGCAAGAATTTCTCTCTTGAAAAATTAATGGTCTTGCTAACACAACAAGACAACTTTGTGGAAAAGAGTGGATTGTCGCTGATTTACAAGGATGTCAATATCGGCGAAGAAGTTGATGAAGTTGAAATCGTATATGGCTTTGGGATTGAAAAGACCGACACGAAAACATTAGGCTACAATCTTAAAAGCACAACCAAACATTCGTGCTTCTACCAAATCAACTACGACACATCAACCAACCCAAGCCTAAACTTCTCCGACAAGGATGATGCAAACGCTTTCTACGACAAGGCTTCGAAATGCGAAACCATTGTCATAGGAGACACAACATACTACATACACGAAAAAACGGACGACAAATATTACCCGATACACATCGAAACTCCTTACGGTGACGACGACTTCGAAACACATTTTGCACTGTCGCGCCCCGAAAAAGAAGGAGATTTCTACAGAATTAGCGTTGAAGTATTTATGTAACGATATGTCAAACAGGCTGACAGGCTAAAAGGCATGAAGCCCAATAGCCTTATTTTCGATAATTTATTTATGACATTTATAATTGTAGAGGCGCAATGCATTGCGCCGCATATTATTATCAATTGCTAATCTTCTAATAAACACCAATAAAAATGTTGTCATAGTTTGTTTATTTCGTCTTCAAATAGCAGTGATGCAAAATCGTAATTCTTACTTTGCGAATCGTAAATAATATATTATATTTGCCCTCGCTATGGAACAAATAAAATTGACAGTAAACGGACTTGCCGACAGCAACAACATGACTGGTGCATACGTAGTTGTGCTTTCCGTAGCGCATAGCAAAAAGCGCATTCCAGTAGTCATCGACGCCACCGAAGCTCAATCCATAGCAAAGAAAATCACAAGTATGGACACACCGCGTCCACTAATCCACGAAGTGTTTTCGATTTCAATGCGGAAGTTCGACATAACCGCAGAAGAAGTACTGATATACAAGTTCGAGGAAGGCATTTTCTACTCGCGCATATTCTTCTGCCGCGGCGAACAGCACGAATTTGTAGAAATAAAGACATCCGATGCAATTGCGCTCGCACTAATCTTCAACTGCCCGATTTTCACCACTTCTGAAGTCGTAGACAAGGCTAGCGTAATACTCGAGGACGACGACAAGTACCTACAATCAGAACGATATTGTTTCAACCTCAAGGAAGCCGACATGGATGCACTCAATCAACTGATGCAAAACGCAATAGACGAAGAAGACTACGAATACGCATCTATCATCAGGGACGAAATTAATTCAAGAAACTCTTAAAACAAACTATTATGAATAACAGCAACATTAAATTCAGACTTATCGTGATGAATTTTCTCCAGTTCGCAATCTGGGGAGCCTATCTCACCTGCATGGGATCCTACCTCGGTCCTCACAGAATGGGAGATAAAATAGGACTATTTTATTCAATACAAGGAATTGTTTCCATATTTATGCCTGCCCTTATGGGTATAATAGCCGACAAATGTCTGCCAGCACAGAAAACTCTCGGACTTTGCCACGGCATTTCTGGCATTGCAATGCTTTGCGCCGGTCTGTACGGACTTATGGCTGGCGATGCGGTACAATTCGGAGTCTTATTCTCGATTTACAGCATTGCAGTTGCATTCTATATGCCAACCCTTGCCCTATCAAACTCAGTGGCATACAATGCCCTAGAAAAAGCGCATTTAGACACGGTAAAGGAATTTCCGCCAATCAGGATTTTCGGAACTATCGGTTTCATCTGCACAATGTGGATTGTTGACCTGCTCGGATTCCAGCCCTCAGCTGCACAGTTCGTTGTAAGTGGAGGAATCGGAATTGTGCTTGCAATCTACTCGTTCACACTGCCTAGTTGCCCGATAAAAATGCAAGGCAGCGAAACTCTTTCCGATAAGCTCGGCCTCAGTGCTTTCAAATTGTTCAAGCAGAAAAAAATGGCTTTGTTCTTCATTTTCTCAATGCTGCTTGGTGTTTCATTACAAATTACTAATGGTTTTGCAAATCCATTTATAACAAGTTTTAAGGGAATAGAAAAATACACATCGACATTTGGCGCACAACATGCTAATATACTAATTTCTCTATCACAGATTTCCGAAACCTTGTGCATATTGCTAATTCCATTCTTCCTCAAGCGCTTCGGCATAAAGAAGGTTATGCTTATTGCAATGTTCGCTTGGGTACTTCGTTTCGGTCTATTCGGACTTGGCAACCCAGGTTCTGGAGTATGGATGTTCATCCTTTCGTGCATAGTTTACGGCGTGGCATTCGACTTCTTCAACATCAGTGGCTCGCTCTTCGTAGATAAGGAAACCGACACATCTATCCGCTCTTCAGCACAGGGACTTTTCTTCCTGATGACCAACGGAATTGGCGCAACAATAGGTACACTAGGCGCACAAGCTGTCGTAAATAAATTTTGCTCATGGCAGAAAGTTGGAACCGAACAATTCCTAATTGGCGAATGGCCTACTGTATGGTATATCTTTGCAGGCTACGCACTTGTAGTTGCAGTACTATTCGCAATTTGCTTCAAGTACAAACACGAAAGAGAAACAAAATAACAAAACCATGAAAGTTTTATTGACAATATTAGGTCCGGACGAGGCCATAAAGGTTGATTTTCCCATTATGCCAGAATTTGACAGCAAAATATATCTGTCCGATTCAGACTACAATAAATTGCACCATACGCTGAAAAACCAGCCACCGCCACATGGCATGAAGATACCCAAAAAAGAAATGAGCATGGCAGCCGACATTATGCTTGAAAACTCAACCGTCCAATACATCGACATTGCTTGGGACGAAGAAGAAAATGCCTACTTGCCTTTGATTGGGTTATCGCTCAGTGAAGACTTTTTTGACGGTGACAACTACGATGATGACGACGACTTCTTGGATGAAGCCACAGATTTTGAAGACATTGACGAAAAGCCTCAACACAAGGGACATACACACGGAAAGAAAAGAAATCTGTTCAACTAATTATGAAACAATATCTCGACCTACTACAGCGCGTACTAGATGAAGGCGTACGCAAGAGCGACCGCACGGGAACCGGCACGATAAGCGTTTTTGGACACCAGATGCGCTTCAACCTGCAGGACGGATTTCCCTGCCTCACAACCAAGAAGTTGCACTTGAAGTCAATAATCCACGAACTGCTGTGGTTCTTGGCTGGCGACACTAACATAAAGTACCTGAACGACAATGGAGTACGCATCTGGGACGAGTGGGCCGACGAAAACGGCGACCTCGGTCACGTATATGGCTACCAGTGGCGCTCGTGGAAAACTCCCGACGGACAAACCATCGACCAGATTTCGAACCTAGTGAAGTCGCTGAAGGAAAATCCCGACTCGCGCCGTCACATTGTTAGCGCATGGAATGTAGCCGACATCGACAACATGGCATTGCCACCTTGCCACGCACTGTTCCAGTTCTATGTTGCCGATGGAAAACTTTCGTGCCAGCTTTACCAGCGCAGTGCCGACCTGTTCCTTGGTGTGCCGTTCAACATCGCATCCTACGCATTGCTAACCATGATGTTGGCTCAGGTTTGCGGATACCAGTACGGTGAATTCATCCATACTTTCGGCGATGCACACATCTACCTAAACCACCTCGAACAAGTACACACACAGCTCGAACGCACACCGCGTCCGTTGCCAAAGATGAAAATAAATCCCAATGTGAAGGACATTTTCTCGTTCAAGTACGAAGATTTTGAATTGGTTGACTACAATCCATATCCACACATTAAAGCAGAAGTATCGGTATGACAGACAGGCAGATAACAATGATAGTGGCCGTTGCCGAAAACGGAGCCATAGGCAAGGACAACAACCTGCTGTGGCACATCAGCGGCGACCTCAAGCGGTTCAAGGCGATAACTACAGGACATTCCATAATAATGGGACGCAAAACCTACCTTTCGTTCCCGAAACGCCCCCTACCCGACCGCAAGAACATAATCCTCACCACTGGCGATGCCGTTTTTGAAGGTGCCTACACCGCCAAGAATATCAATCAAGCCCTTGCCCTTTGCGACAGCGACGAAGTTTTCATAATTGGCGGAGAATCAATATACAGACAGTTTTTGCCATACACAACCAAGATTTACCTCACACGCGTACACAGAAGCTACGACGCCGATACATTTTTTCCCGAACTCAACATGAGCGAATGGGAAATTACAGAAACTGAAGCACATATCGACAGCGAACCTCCATTTACATATATGAATTTAAAAAGGATTTAAAAATGAAACAGATTTCCATTATACTCGCTTGCGTTTTAATCCAAATGCTTTGCGCATGCTCAAGCAAACTAAAAAGCACTCAGGAACAAACTAAAGAAACCGAACCCAGATCTGAATATATCGACTCACAGGAACCTGTTACAATATATATTGCAAATATCGGCAATCTTGACCGTGGCGAACTCGCCGAAAAAATAGAAATCCTACAAAAATTCACGCCAAAAGCAATTGGAATAGATGCTGTTTATAAAGATCGTAAAGACAAAGCAAAAGATGAACGCCTAAAAGAAGCTCTCAATTTACGCAGAAACATTGTTCTCGGAGCATTCGCCGAATTCAAAAAAAATGGACAAGCATCTGGAATAACAACCACCAACCATTATTTTGGAGACCTGCCATTTGGATTTTGCGAATTAACAATAAACGAGGACAACGAAGCTGAATGTATTGACAAACAAATAAATATTAAAAAGAAAAAAACTTTTTATCCTCTATCAGCTGAAGTTATTCGCATGTTTGACCCTAATGCTTTTGAATATTATAAAAACAATACAGGAGAAATATACGAATTCAAATATAACGAAAATTCTGACGAGGAAAATATCAACATAGTAGAAATTGATTTTGAGGAGATTAGAAGTAATTCTGACGACTTGAAGAAAATAAATGATGGCATTGTTTTGCTTGGATACCTAGGTAACGACCAAAATACAAGGCATGAAAAAGACAGTGTAGACAACTTCATATACACGGATCTTAGTGGCAAACATATAGTAAAAGGTGTAAAGATTCACGCCTACATCATTGGAAAAATCCTGAACGAATATAATAAATCCAAGAATTAAAATAATTATTACTTTTGCAACAAAATAGGTTCAATAATGGCAAGGAAGTATCCAGAAAAATATAGTAAATACTTGGTAATTGACGCAGCTTTAATTACAACATTTACCGCCGTAATAGTGATATTTTTATGGTCGATAGTTGATGCTGTTGATTTCTTCAATCCCATAGATGACTACATTGATAATTTTGATTATAGCGATATTGTTTACTCAGAAATGAGTCACAAGGATGACATTTACAAGACTGACACCAATATATATATAGTCAACATTGGGCATCTTAATCGAGGTGAGTTAGCTCAAATGATAAATAAAATACAGGAATTTGAGCCAAAAGTCATTGGCATTGATGCTGTATTCAAAGATACAAAGTGCAGTAAGATAGCTGAAGAAGATATAGATAGCCTAAAAACATTGGAACAGGAAATCGCCAATTACAACAATCTTCTGTTTTTCAGGCCAGACAATGAAGAACTTCAAAACAAATTGGATGATGCAAAGCAAAAATTTGAAGGTATCCTTCGAAATAACAATATTGAGAGTTATGAAGAAATAAAGGATGATATTGCGCTGAAAGAAGCCCTGAATGCGAAACAAAACATAGTCATGGGAGCATTCGGACAATACGACAGTATAAACGACAAAGCCATCGGTATAGAGAAAACTAATAGTTATTTTGGTGATTTTCCTGTTGGTCATCTAGAATTCTCGCGTAACAATGGCCGCATATATAGGGAATTTGACAAATTCATCAGATATTTTGACAAAAACAATGATACAATAACCATCAACTCCTTTTCTGCCGAAATTGTCAGAAGATACGACAATGACTTATTCCTGAAATTTGCGAAGCGAAACAACAAGCAAGAAGAAACCATTAATTTCAGGGGAGGTAGCATGCCTTTTATCAAGATTGATTATGAAGACGTTATCGACTCTTGTAATGTCAGCATGTTAAGTAAACTTAAGGGCAAAATCGTTCTTTTAGGCTATCTGGGTATGTATAAAAGAGCACCAATGGATAGTGAAGATGCCTTCTATACTCCTTTGCAGCGATGCGAAGGCTTTGATGCCAAGGGAATTGAAATACATGCACATATCATTAGCATGATAATGAACGACGACTGCCTGATTACTCTTGAACCATGGCAAAACCGTCTAATTGCCTTTATTATAACATTCTTCTTTGTTTTATGGCTTGTTTACTGGTATGTATTCGGAGCCAAGTTCTTCGATATTCTATCTAAACCAATACAGTTTATCCTTGTTGGTGTTGTATTAATTATTTCATACTACATGTTTAAGAAGTTTGGCATAAAAATTGATATGATGCCTACTGGAATTATGCTGATTTTCTGCATAGAAGTCCTATATTTGTACGAAGAAACATTAGAATTATTTAAGATAGATTCATTTATTACGCAAACATTTAAATACACGAAAGATGAAAGGAATAAAGTTTTACGCAGCATTGTTAGGTTTGAGTTTATTCGCAATAAGTTTAAGCGCTCAAACAAGTGAGTATAAAGTCTTCTATTTCTCAGGGAATCCGAAGGTTATCGACAAGAAAGTAGAAAGCAACCTTGTCGTAGACAGCTATTTGTCGGCAAAAAGCACACTTAAGATACCAAAAGGTTCTGTAGTTGTACTTACTAACAAGAACGACGTTCCTATGGGATTTAAGGATGAAGGAACATATTCTATTTCCGACTTGAATGCCATCTACGCAAAATCAGGTAGCAGCAACATGACCCAGGAATTTTTCAATTACATTGCAAACAACATGATTCAGAACAACCAGAAGGAACGCAAGAGCGGTGGTGTTTATCGTGCTGTAGGCGACATCATTAGGGATCCATTCGATGATGCAATGATTATGGAAAACCAGGTATTGTTGAGCTGGGCTAACCCAAAACAAAAAAAGTTGTACCTTAAGGTTTATGATGAAGAATCTGGCGAACAAATCTACAACTTCGCTACTACCGACAGTGCATTCGTTGTTAAGTACGACGAAAAGATTTTCCAGAAAGGCAAAAAGTATTCATGGATAGTTAACAGCACATTCAGTGATCCTGATCAAGGTACAATTCTAAGAACTTTCACCTTTGCAGACGATGCTTGGAAAACCGAATACCAGAATCAAGTCAATGAAATTAACAAGACTACAAACGAATACATGAGAAAAATGAAACTCATAAAACTGTCTCTCGACAAGAACATATACCCAATACTTGAATTGTACTAAACTGATACTATACAACATAAAGCGCAGCTCTCTGGAGGGTTGCGCTTTTTTTTTCCAGCAAAACACAACCTTACGATATACCTTTAATACTATAGATCAACATATAAATTATTGTTAGTATTTATTAATAAAAAAAATCGGACATTCCATTTTTTTTGCACAACTTTGCCATCGAAATTAGAATCGAAATGAGAAAAATTTTTATAATCTTAGCTATACTGCTGGCAATTAGTACGTTTGCCAATGCCCAGAAGTATGTTTTTCTGTTTATAGGTGACGGCATGGGACAAGCCGACATAGACCTATACGAAGCCTACCTTGCTGAAAAAGAAGGGAAAAGTGGATTTGCCCAGTCAAGTTTCGACAAGATTCCGTTGCTTTCAATGTGCAGCACTGTATGCAAGGACCGCCGCATAACCGATTCGGGTGCAGCAGGATCAGCAATAGCCTGTGGACAAAAATTCAACGTAGGAGAAATCGCATACTCCGAAACCGGTGAACAACCAAAATCCATTGCAAAGGTTGCTAAAGAAAAAGGCTTGAAAGTAGGTATTATCAGCACAGCGCCAATCAACCACGCAACTCCGGCAGCATTCTATGCCAACCAGCAATCACGCAAAGACTACTACCAGATCGGACTTCAACTTACTGAAAGTAACTTTGACTTTTTTGGAGGAGGAGGATTCTTGAAACCAACAGGAAACAAAAAAGATGAAAAGGATCTTATGACTATTTTCCAAGAAAATGGATACTTGACATTTACCTCCCTCAAAGGTATAGAAGCGCTCAAAAGCCATAACAACAAAGTGATTTTCACAAACGAAACAATCGAACGCGACGCAAGCATGCCATACGGAATAGATCGTGAAGGTGTACAGGGCAACTCGCTTGCCGAAATAGTAGAAACAGCAATAGTCCACCTCGATAATCCCAAAGGATTCTTTATGATGGTTGAAGGAGGAAAAATAGACTATGCAGCACACGACAATGATGCCGGCACAATAATAAGCGAAATGGAAGACTTTGACAAGGCAATAGAAGTAGCGTACAATTTCTACCTGCAACATAAGAACGAAACACAAATAATAATAACAGCCGACCATGAAACTGGTGGTGTGTCGCTGGGAATTGCAGAAAACGGATACGAATCCAACTTGGGAATATTAAGCAAACAAAAAATGTCGATGTCGAAGTTTGGAACAATAATCAAGAAACAAACTAAGAACGAAGACAACATCTCAATAAAAGATTATATGGACATGGCATCCAAGTACTTCATGGGTATAAATATGGATTTTTCTTCGGAAGAACAAGCAATGCTCAATGAAGCATACGCTGCCGTCAACGCCAAATCGAATAAAGCTAAAGAAGAAGCCAAGGAGAAATACAACGGCAACAACCCTATGGCATACACGTTCTGCCAGATTATGAACAGAAGAGCATCTGTGGGATTCTCAACAAACGCACATACAAGCGCTAGAGTTCCTGTGTATGCATTGGGCACAACAAAACCTATACTTGACAATACCGAAATATTTGGCGTAATAAAATCATTTATAGAAAAATAACTAATAAATAATAATATGCAGAATTTAGAATGGTCAAAACTCCCGTTCGGATACGTAAAGACGAACTACAATGTACGTTGCGTTTGGAAAAACGGCAAATGGGGAGAAATCGAAGTTAGTGATTCGGAATACATCAACATCCACATTGCATCAACCGCACTGCACTATGGACAAGAAGCTTTCGAAGGAATGAAAGCTTACCGTGGCAAAGATGGTAAAGTTAGATTGTTCCGCTGGGAAGAAAATTGCAAGCGACTGAAAGACTCGGCAGCCGGCATCTATATGGCTCAGGTTGACGACAAGCTGTTCTTCGATATGGTAAAGAAGGTAGTTGAACTCAATGCCGACTTCATTCCTCCATACGGAACTGGCGCATCGTTGTACATCCGTCCGTTGCTTTACGGTTCAGGAGCAAAGGTAGGCGTTCATCCAGCCGACGAATACACTTTCCTCATTTTCGTTACCCCAGTAGGTCCATACTTCAAGGAAGGTTTCAACCCAGTAAAGATTGCTATAATCAGGGATTCGGACCGTGCTGCTCCACTTGGAACAGGAACAATGAAGGTAGGTGGAAACTACGCTGCTAGCTTCCGTGGTCTTGAAAAGGCACACGAAGCTGGTTACGGCTCACCTATGTACCTCGACTGCCGCGAAAAGAAGTACATCGACGAAATTGGTGCTGCTAACTTCTTCGCAATCAAGGATAACACCTACATTACGCCTAAGTCTACATCAATCCTTCCGTCAATAACCAACAAGAGCCTCGAAGAGGTTGCAAAATACGTTGGGTTGAAAGTTGAAAGGCGTCCTGTTGACGTTGCCGAACTTCCTACTTTTGAGGAAGCAGGTGCATGCGGAACTGCAGCAGTTATTTCTCCAATTGGCGAAATCGTTGACATAGACGAAAACAAGCACTACGTTTACTGCCCCGACGGCAAGCCCGGCAAGTGGTCAACCAAGATGTACGAAACACTTGTTGGCATCCAGTACGGTGATATTCCTGACCCATTCGGTTGGATTACAATACTTGAAATGACTAGTCCTAAATAACCGTTACAGTTTTTTACGGGACAAAAATACAATTAAATACACTGTCGGATATCCGACAGTGTATTTTTATTTTCCTTTTTATAAGTTTTCATTTTCACTTCACGCTGACGGTGCATAAATTCAGGTGTATTGTAGTCGCATGAGCAATGCGGTCTCATACGGTTGTATATATCCACGCACTCAGCTACTGCCTTTTTCATCAGGTTTAACGGAAGATTAAGGCTTTCCAGCATGAACTCCTGCTTCAAGATACCGTTTATCCGTTCAGCCACAGCATTGGCGTAGGGATCGTAAGATTCTGTCATGCTTGGCATTATTCCATATCTGGCAAGTCTCGTCTGGTATTCGTCGGAGCAGTATTGTATTCCCCTGTCTGAATGGTGGATGAGTGGCTCCTGAGGATATATCCTATTTTTATGAGCCATTTTCAGCGCTCGTATCGCACCGTCTGCGGCAAGACTTTCTGACAGGTCGTACCCCATAATCTTTTTGGAGTAGGCATCGGTAACAAGTGCCAGATACATATGGCAGTCTTTATTCCTGACATAGGTGATGTCGGACACAAAAACCTGCTCGGGGCGAACAATATCCAGACCTGCGACAAGGTTCTTGTACTTGCGGAAGCGATGGTGGGAGTTCGTGGTAGTATGGTAAGAGCGGTATGGCAGTATCAGCATGTTGTTGGCGCGCATTATGTCGAAGAGCCTGTCCCTTCCTACCCCCATGGAACGCAGTCTTGGCTCTAGAATATGATACAACTTCCTGCATCCCAGTCTTGGCATGTCTGCACGAACTTCCTGCGCCAGCTCGACAACATCCGTAGCCCTCTTGCGGCAGCGGTGCTCTCTCCATACCGAACGGTAATATCTCTGCCTGCTAAACCCGAACAGCCTGCAGAGTGCGCTTATCGATACGCTTCTCATTTCGCAGTATCCTTTGACTGTCCGGGTGAACATTTTTTTCTGATGTCAACTCCATACTCTTCCTCGGCTATGTCTATCATCAGGTCGAAGAAGCCTGCCTTAAGGTCTTTCTCCTCCAGTTCCTTCTCCAGCCTGGCGTTTTTCCGCTCCAGAACTTTTACTTTTTCCCTGAGCTCAAGAAGCTCCTGGTTTTTGGTTTTTGCCATAGGTAATAACGTTTTGTTTTGCCAGTCAAAGGTACCAAATTTATTAATCCATTGGCGCACGGTATAGCTCCCTTGTATGCCATACTTCCTGCTCAGTTCTCCCAAGCTGACATGTGTCTCTTCATACTCGCGTACAACTGACAGTTTAAAAGACATCGTGTAGTCCTTTTGTGTACGCCTAACATACTTACTTTCTTTATTTTCCATTTCGTTACTATTTTTATTGTAACGCTATTTTAGGACGAGACAAAAACATTTAATTGAAAAGGGCATCGCAAGATGCCTTTTTTATTAAATCATCAAATCTTCAAATCATCAAATCTTCAAATCATCAAATCTTCAAATCATCAAATCTTCAAATCATCAAATTATCAGATCTTTCCCAATCCCAACTCTTTTCCCTTTTGCACCATAAACTCGTGTGCTTTTTCGTAATCGTTGGGAATGATACCATCGAGAATTGCCTCACGTACTGCATTTTTGATTTCACCGACAAGTCTTGACGGCTCAATTCCAAAATAAGCCATTATTTCCTCACCTGTAATAGGCGGCTGGAAATTACGCAGAGAATCCCTCTCCTCTACCTCCACAATCTTCTGGCGCACATTTTTGAAATTTTCAAGGAACTGAGCCACCTTCTTCTCGTTGCGCGAAGTTATATCAGACTCGCAAAGCATCATTAGCGCATCAATGTCATCGCCAGCATCAACAATGAGACGACGAATTGCAGAATCGGTCACAATGTCCTCAACCAAGGCAATAGGACGCATGTGCAAATCGACCATCTTCTGCACAAACTTCATCTTCTCATTTAGAGGCAAATGCATACGAGTGAAAATTTTCGGAACCATGTTGGCTCCCACAGTATTGTGCGAATAGAAAGTCCATCCAGTGCCTTCTACGAAGCGTTTTGTCTTAAGCTTGCCTATATCATGAAGCAAAGCAGCCCAGCGCAACCATAGATCGTCGCTCTTTTCGGCAACATTATCAACGACCTGAATGGTATGCAGGAAAATATCCTTGTGACCAAGACCTTCCTGCACAGTCACACCAGACAGTTGGTACAATTCGGGGAAAATAATCTCAAGCAAACCCGTGTCAAACAATAGCTTCAACCCTATCGAGGGCTTCTTGCTTTCTAGAATCTTGTTGAGCTCGGTATGTATGCGTTCCTGCGTGATTATTTTTATACGTTCGCGGTTGTCGTGTATTGCAGAAAGACATTCGGGATGAATCTGAAAATCGAGCTGCGAAGCAAAACGAATAGCACGAAGCATCCGCAACGGATCGTCAGAAAAAGTAATCGAAGGTTCGAGCGGAGTCCTTATTGTACGGAAATAAAGATCATCCAGTCCGTTGAACGGATCGACAAGTTGCCCGAAATTGTGCTTGTTTAAACTGATTGCCAATGCGTTTATTGTAAAATCGCGACGTTTCTGGTCATCCTCAATGCTTCCACGTTCGACTATTGGGTTACGGCTGTCAAAATTGTAAGATTCCTTACGCGCTCCAACAAACTCCAATTCGGTACCATCGTAAACAAACATTGCAGTGCCGTATGTCTTGAATATGCTAACTTTCTTTACTTTCAAATGCTTTGCAAGTTTACGAGCAAAATCAACGCCATCCCCGTCAACTACAATATCAATGTCCTTCTTGTTGCTGCGCATAAGAAAACGGTCGCGAACATATCCGCCAATGACAAACACATCAACATTTTCACGGTCAGCGACCTCAGACACCTCTGCGAAAATATTGTCAGATACAAACTCTATGTAATTGCCGTTTTCCAAGATTCACGATTTTGGGATTGCAAAGGTAAGCAAAGGTTTCAACAAAATCACACTTCAAATAGCCTTTTGCTAAAAAAAATTGACTATCAAAATTTACGAAACAATTATTATAACAACCTATAAAACAATACTACTATGTAGCAACTTTATATCTTTCCTTCAGCATACCCCAGTTTCACATCCAACTCGTAGTTGTACGACGAGCGATGACTGTAGCGACCTTTTGAATACACCAACTTATCCTCGTACTTCTCGAAATCCTCATCAGGAATAAGTTTTCCATCAATTGAAACGCACCCGTCGCGACCATCGAGTATTGCACCGAGCGCTTCATCCGTATCAACTATTTCAGAAAACAAAATCTCATCATACGATGGCATCACGCACTGCCCATCCATTGTGAGAACACCCGACTTGCCATCGCGGCGAAGTTCAAACATGCAGTCGTCGTACCACGAATGCCCGTTATCACTATGGCTAATATATATCGGCTGGAAAACGACATCATCCATATCGCAAGGAACAAGCATACGACCTTTGCTATCGAGCACACCTTTCCTACCCGACTTTGAGACGACGAAATACTTGTCAAAGCACTGAATCTCATCATATTCAAAGGAACATAGCTCTGTACCCTTTCCATCAGGCAAAACAAGCCCCCACTTGCCATCATGCATAGCGGTCACAGGAAATTTAGGCTTATTAACCTTGCCCACACAGCAACCCAAATGTTCGTATATCGGCGGCACAAGCACCTCGTCCTTCGCATTTACAAGTTTCTCGCAACCATACTCTACCTCAATATAATCCATCCAGTCGTAGTTGTCGCAGACATTGTAAAATGCAATTCGCGATGCTTCTATATCCTCATCAGGCGACTTGCTTGCCACTGCCAAATTATATTCGGCATAAAGTTTCTGCATTTCAAGAAGTTGTTTCTTGTGCGCGTGCGGTTTTTCCATTTTATAAACAATAATTTATTTTTCTGCGAAGGTACATAATGATACCATCAGCAGAAACATCAAAGAAAAGTATTTATTAAAGTATGAAAGTTAACAAAAAGCAAGCAGCTAATCAAGCTTCAACACGGCGAGGAAAGCCGACTGCGGCACTTCTACAGAACCAATCTGACGCATACGCTTCTTTCCTTCCTTCTGTTTTTCAAGAAGTTTACGCTTACGGGTAATATCACCGCCATAACACTTGGCCGTAACATCCTTACGTACAGCCTTTACAGTCTCACGCGCGATAATCTTTCCGCCAATTGCCGCCTGAATTGCAACATCAAACTGATGGCGCGGAATAAGTTCCTTCAGCTTTTCGCACATACGACGGCCAAAAGTCTGCGCATTGCTTACATGTGTAAGCGTCGACAAGGCATCTACCATTTCACCGTTCAGCAGAATGTCCAGACGAACCAGCTTCGACAACTTGTATTCCGACTGGTAATAATCAAACGATGCATACCCCTTTGAAATACTCTTCAACTTATCATAGAAATCGAAAACTATTTCGCCCAGCGGCAAGTCGAAATGCAGTTCCACACGATCGGCACTCAGGTAAACCTGATTGAGGAAAGTTCCACGCTTGTCGATACACAATTTAATTATAGGTCCTACATAATCGGCCTTAGTAATTATTGTTCCACGAATATAAGGTTCCTCTACATGGTCTAGATAGTTTGGACCAGGCATTCCCGAAGGATTATGCACCTCTACCTTTTCGCCCTTGGTTGTATATGCAAGATACTGAACATTAGGCACTGTGGTAATGACATCCATCTTGAACTCGCGGTCGAGACGCTCCTGAACAATTTCCATGTGAAGCAATCCTAGGAATCCGCAACGGAAACCGAAACCCAATGCTGCCGAGGATTCAAGGTCGTATGTCAACGACGCATCATTGAGCTGTAATTTTTCAATCGAAGCTCGCAGTTCCTCATAATCGTCGGCATCTACAGGATAAATACCGGCATAAAGCATTGGTTTCACCTCGGAAAAACCAGCAATAGCCTCAGCACATGGTCTTGCCACATGAGTAATAGTATCGCCTACCTTAACCTCAACGGCAGTCTTAATACCAGAAATAATATAACCCACATCGCCTGCCGACAATGTTTTTCGCGGAGCATAGTCCATCTTTAGCACTCCAATTTCCTCGGCATTGTATTCGCGGCCTGTATTTACGAACTTAACAAGATCTTTTACATTAACCGTTCCATTAAAAATACGGAAATAAACCACAATACCACGGAATGCATTGAATACCGAATCGAAAATCAAAGCTTCGAAAGGAGCTTCCGGATCACCCTTTGGTGCTGGAATTCTGTTTACAATAGCCTCAAGCACATCTTCCACACCTTCACCAGTCTTACCGCTTGCACGCAAAATATCCTCGCGGTCACATCCTATAAGGTCGATAATTTGATCTTCGACAAGTTCAGGCATAGCAGCGTCAAGGTCGATCTTGTTCAGTACCGGAATTATTTCAAGGTCGTGGTCTATGGCCTGATACAATACGGAAATAGTCTGTGCCTGAACGCCTTGAGTCGCATCAACAACTAAGAGAGCACCTTCGCATGCCGCAATAGAACGGCTCACTTCGTACGAAAAGTCAACATGACCTGGAGTATCTATTAAATTCAGAACATACTTCTGTCCGTCCTTAGCCTCATAATCCATCTGTATTGCATGGCTCTTAATGGTTATACCACGTTCACGTTCCAAATCCATGTCGTCGAGAACCTGATTCTGGAAATTGCGGTCTGAAACCGTACCAGTATATTGTAAAAGACGGTCAGCCAAGGTACTTTTACCATGGTCAATATGCGCAATTATACAAAAGTTTCGTATGTTCTTCATCAATTGTGAATTTTCGAAAAATTAAGGTGCAAAAATACATAAAAACGGCGACTTCCGAAAGCATCTTCAAAACAAAACTAACAAAATAAAAGCTACACAAATCGAACACTTTACACATCATACTAATATTCAACACATTACCCTCAGCAAACCGATAAGAGTAAAAAAAATAAAAAACATGCAGTTTTTTGTTTTTTTTAACTATCTTTACATCGTTTATGGATTAAACTTTTTCAAGTTATGAGAACTTTAATATTAATATTGACAGCAGTAGCAATAATAGCTTTGCCGATTTCAGCACAAAACATAACTCGCACCGACGACAACGGCAATACACTTTATTTTGGAGCTAAGGTAGCCAAGGCGACCAACAAGTATGAAAAGACAAAGCCACCAACATCATACGAAGTTATTGCACCTCTAACTCCAGCGGTTGGACAGTCAGAAAAAAGGCCAAACACCATAGACACAATTTGGGTTCCTTTTGTAAATGAAACCATGCAGAAGTATAGCGGTGAGATAAACGGGACAGTAACAGTTCCAAAACGCATTACCCTCGACACCGTAAACTATCCTATTACAGGTGTCGGCAGTCAAGCATTCAAGGATTGCAAAAAGCTAAAAAAAGTGTTGCTGCCTATGTCGGTAACAGAAATAGGTCCAGAAGCGTTCTGTGGATGTACAGAACTCGCGACAATAATTCTTCCTCCAGGGCTCAAGACAATCGGAAATTTTGCATTCGACCATTGCAAAAAGCTAAAAACCATAGAATTATACGCACAAACTCCACCAGAATTAGGAGAACACAGCGATTTTTACCTTTATGGTGTTACTCTTATCGTTCCCCAAAAGACTGCCGACATATACAGCACCAAAGAACCTTGGAGCAACGCAAAGTCAATTGTTGAACGTAGCAACGACAACTCAGGTGCCAACGTATTCTGGGCAACAGCCGAAACAGGACAGAAATTTATATGCCAGATTAACAACCAAGAAGAAAAACATGCTTCTATAATTTCGTTTAGCATATTGACACCATATATAAAATGCGAGGAATCATACGACGACGTGACTGGAGAATTGAAAATACCATTTTCTGTAACAAACGAAGGTGTCCAATACACAATCAACACACTGGAACAAAATGCATTCAATAGCTGCATCATAACAAATGTAAGAATACCATCAACTATAACCAAAATAGAAAAAGGCGCATTCAAGAACTGCAAACGGCTGACATACGTAAGAATTGACGGAGGAAATGTGGAAATAGCAGATGACGCTTTTGACGGTATTCCTGAAGACGCAGTACTTTCCGTCCCAAAACTTTGCGGATCATACTACAAGCAGCTTCCCGCCTGCAAGAAATTCAAGGAAATAAAGGAAGCTATGTCGAAGTAATTCAAAGATTTGAAAATTTGAAAATTTGAAAATTTGAAAATTTGAAAATTTGATATTGTTCCTAAGTTCTGAGTTGCTTGCTACGGAATATTTTCAAGATTTCATGGCTGACAACTAGCTCACCATTAACATTTATAGCCTTAGCTAAAAAATATGGAAAAAAGATTACTGCTTATTTGCACATTGTTTTTCCTTACTGGAAATACATTTGCACAGAATAATACATTCAACAATGATTCAGTATTCACATTGGGAATGAACGCATACGCAAGCGGAGAGCTCGAAGAGGCACTACAGCATTTCAAGACTTACTTTGAAAACACAAACGACACCACCTCCGCACAATACGCCACAGCACTCCACAAGACAGGAAACATAACATTGATGTACGGCGATAACAAAACAGCTCTACAATATTACCAACAATCGCTTGCAATAAGGGAGAAACTTTTCGGCAAAAGCCATCCCGATTGCGGAGCATCAATAATAAACATAGGCAATGCACTGCAGAATATGGGCAAATACGCCGAAGCGATTGATTATCTGCTGAGAGGTACGGAAATAGACAAGAAGTTTTTCGGTGAAAAATCGCAGTTCTACGGAGAAGATATGCATAACATTGGCAATTCGTACTATGGTTTGCGCGATTACGCCAACGCCGAGAAATACTATCTTGAAGCAGCCAAGATAAAAGCCGTTTCCGTTGGAGAAAACGACTACGACTATGCCACCACAATTGTAATGCTTGCCGACCTTTACTGTGACCTTGGGCAAAATGAAACTGCAATGAAATACTATGAATCAGCAGCAAAAATAATCGGAGCAATCGAGGAAAGGCAGGACACATACGCAAATGTTCTCAACAGCATGGGAACATTGTATTCCGCACTAGGCAACTTCACAAAGGCACTTGAAAAATACAACGAAGCTAAAACAATCCTCGAAAAACTTGGGATGGAAAAAACTAGCACATATACAAGTTCACTAATCAATATTGCAAGCGCATATTTCTTTACGGCCGACTACAACAAGTCGCTTGATATTGACAAACAAGTAGCAGAAATCACAAAGGAGCAAACGGGAGAATCTTCAATCGAATACGCCACCGCAATAAATAATATAGGTACGATCTACATGAAAACTGCCGAATATGAAACGGCACTTGAATATCTGCGGAAGGCCGCAAAAATAAGGAAGGATCTTCTTGGAGAAAACAACATCGAATACGCCAAGTCGCTTAACAACATAGGCAACACGCTTCTGCTCATGGGCGACACAAAAGCCAGTGCCGACACTTTGATTAAAGCCTACAATATTGCCGAATCCGTATATGGCAAAGGCCACAACGGGACAACCGACTACCTGCTGAATATTGCAAACAGCTATATTAAGTCGGGCGATTATAAGACGGCTCATGCTTACTTGCAGAAGTCGCTCGATATAGGAGTGCGAAGCCTCAAGGAAAACTTTTCGTTCCTTTCGTCACGCGAACGTGAAATATACTGGCAGAACAATTTGGAAATGTATAGTTCTATCATCAAAAACACCTTCCATATTGCCAACGACACAGCAGCTACACGCTGTTCGTACAATGCGGAACTTGTAACCAAAGGACTTCTGCTTACATCTGAAATGGAGTTCAACAAGTTGATTGCCGAAAGCAAGGACGCAAAGCTGATTGCTGAATTTGAAAATATGAGGCAACTTGGCCTGATGCTGAATATTGAACTTGAAAAGCCTATTGAAGAGCGCATATACAACTGCGACTCGCTTGAAAACGAAATACAGAAGATAGAAAGGCATCTAGTTGAAAATTGTCGTCAGTATGGCGATTTTACGCGCTCAATTACAATAAATTGGAAAGATGTGCAAAAATCATTGACACCTAACGATGTCGCAATAGAGTTTTCAAACTTTACCGAAAACGACACAACCAAATATTCCGCCATAGTTCTTACAAAAGGCATGGATTCTCCTGTTTTCGTTCCTCTTTTCGATGAAAACGATATTGCGAAGCTGCTTCGTGGCATAACACCAGCAAAACCCGATTCGCCAAAGGACGATGACAACCGCGGGGCTAGCACTGTTAGTGCAAAACGACAAGGAATCTACGAATCCACAGGCCTTTACAATATAGCGTGGAAACCGTTGGAAAAATATTTCCCAGAAAATCCGCGCATCTATTTTGCACCATCAGGGGCATTGCACCAGATTGCTGTAGAATATGCTCCAATCGACAAAGAAAAGACCATTTCGGACAAGTACGAGATTTTCCGCGTCTCCTCCACCCGATTCCTCGCATTGGACTATATGCCAAAGCCGATGAAAAACTCAGTACTTTATGGAGGCATTTTCTACGACAGCGACACAACCACTATAAAGCGCGAAAGCGACCGCTACTCTACTCGCGGAGGCAATACAACATACTCATTCACAATGCTCAACCGCAACGAAGACCGTGGAAACCTTAACTACTTGCCAGGCACAAAGACCGAGGTTGAAAATATTGTCGGCAACTTGAAGAAAAGTCGCGTAAAGACAAAACTATACGAAGGCGCACAAGCTAATGAAGAATCGTTCAAGGCGCTGTCGGGCAACAAAATAGCAGTATTACACCTTGCAACTCACGGATTTTTCCTGCCTACCGAAGAAAAACTTTCTGGCGACCAGTCGCTTATCCAGTCTGGACTATTGCTGTCGGGAGCAAACTATGCATGGCAAAACCAACCAGTTCCCGAAGGTGTTGAAGATGGCATCCTTACAGCCAAGGAAATTAGTTTCATGGACTTGCGCAAAACCGATTTGGTGGTACTGTCGGCTTGCCAGACAGCGCTCGGTGAAATCACTGGTGAAGGAGTATTCGGCTTGCAACGTGGATTCAAGAAGGCGGGTGTGCGCACCATCATCATGAGCCTCTGGCCAGTAGATGACAATGCTACCCTGCTGATGATGACGGAATTCTACACCAACCTTACCAAAGGCATGACCAAGCGCGAAGCTTTCATTGCTGCACAGAACAAGGTAAAGACTACCGCAGGGTTCGAAAATCCGAGGTACTGGGCGGCGTTTATTATGCTGGATGGAAACGACTAAAAGCTGAAAGTTGAAAAGTGAAAGTTGAAAAATGAAAGTAACGACAAGAAGCAAAGATGTTTTCGCTATGCTCAAACAAAGGTTATGACCACGAACCTTCAGCTCGGCGTAGCCAATAGCACGAATGTTCGGCGCCGGGCTTGAACTATCTCAAACTATTTCAAACTACTTCAAACAATATCAAACAAAACAAACAACCTCAAACCATTTCAAACTATTTCAAACAACCTGAAACTTATAAACATAGAACCCAGAAACAAAAAATATCATGAAAAAACTATTTCTCCTATTTTTTCTCGCACTCCTATGCAATATCGCTTTCTCCCAGTACGATTCGATTACAAATGCTACAACACAAATTGCAGATACAACAATTATAGCAACAGCAGAAATAGTCGATTCGCTCAACAATATCGGGAAAACCTTGAGCGAGGAAAAGAAATACGAAAAAGCATTGGCGGTGTACACAGAAGCAGCTTCGATAACAAAGTTGCTTGTTGGCGACACCACCGTCATATATGCTTATGCATTGGATAATATTGCCGTGACCCACCACTACATGAAGAACTACGATGATGCTCTAAAATATTATCTGGAAGCATTGGAAATAAAGAAGAACGATACAGGAGAGGAAAACCAAAACTATGCAGCTTCATTAAACAACATTGGTGCCTTGTATTCAAAAATTGGCAATACATCCAAAGCTATAGAATATTACAAACAAGCATCGGAAATAAAGGGTAAATTACTTGGCGAGCAGCATCCTGACTATATAAAGTCATTGAACAATATATATAATTTGTATTACAAAATTGGCGACTACGACAATGCCATTGAGATAAAAAAGAAAATTGTCGGTGAGGACAATCCCGAATATTCGACAACACTAAACAATATAGCCAACATATACAACAATAAAGGTGATTACCAGAATGCTTTGAGATATTATATAAAAGCATTGGAAATTCTAGGTGAGGATCATCCCAACTATGCCGCTGCCTTAAATAATGTAGGTGTCTTGTACGAAGAGCTTAACGACTATCCCAACGCTTTGGCATATTACAATCGTGCATTGGAGTCTACAAGAAAAACTTTAGGAGAGGAACATCCTAAATATGCATCGTCATTGTGCCACATCGGTTTGCTGTACAAGGAAAACAGCGACTACAATAAAGCTCTCGAATACTATTTGCAGGCTATTGGTATTCAAGAAAAGGCAATTGGTGAGGATGAGGCTGGCTATATGCGTACCTTGAATAGCATTTGCTGGCTATACGCCGAATTGAACGATGTTAAGAACGGACTTAAATACTACGACAAGGCATTGGAGATAAAAGGCAAGTCTGTTGGGAAACAGCATCCTGACTATGCGCGGTTGTTGGATGAAATAGCAACATTTTGCGACAATGCGTCAGAATTTCAGTATGCGTTGAACTACAAATTGCTGGCATTGGAAATATGGGAAACCTTGTCTGAGGAAAATAGCGAAGACTACATAGCATCCTTAGGTGGCATAGGAAGTATTTACGAAAGAATGGGTGATTTTGATAATGCCTTAAAATACAAGATAATGGCAATGGAGGCAAGCGCTAAGACTTCGTTTAAGAGCAAAAACGACTACATTGCTACTATAAACAACATTGGATATACATACGAAAAAATGGGTGATTATGATAAAGCCCTTGAGTTCCATGTAAGAGCATCGGAACTAAGCAATGAAATTTTCGGGGGAAATAGTTCAGAGTACATTGCTTCGCTGAATTATATAGGGCAAATGTATGCTAAGATTGGCAACAACGACAAGGCGCTGGAGTATAATATGCAGATTATGAATATCCGCAAGAGTGTCATGGAAGATGATGCTCCAAGTTATGCCCGTTCAATAAACAATGTTGCTGAATTATACTATAAAATGGGTCAATATCGTACTGCAATTGAATATAATTTACAAGCATTGGATATTCTGCAAAATACTGTCGGGGAAGACAATGTAGAGTATGCATCAACATTATCCAACATCGGTGTTGCTTACAACGAAGTCGGTGAATATAAAAATGCCCTTGAGTATCAAGAGAAAGCCATTGGAATATGGAAGCGTATTCATGGGGAGGAAACAATTGAGTTGGCGATAACGATGAACAATTTAGGCATTTTGTACAATGATATGGGCGAGTACGACAAGGCTTTGGAAAATTTTATGCACTCACAGGAAATTGTAAAACGGATTTCTGGCGAACAGCATCCTAGTTACGCTATTGCGCTTAACGGCATAGGTTCGGTATTCGATAACATGGGAAACTATTACAATGCACTGAAATATTTCATTATGTCGCACGAAATCAGAGAAAAGACAATGGGAAAAGGATCCGCCGAATATGCGACCTCATTAAATAACATCGGTACTTTGTATTCCAAAATAGGCAACTACAAGAATGCTCTTAAATACAATCTTCAGGCGCTTGAAACTTTGGAAAAGGTCCTAGAGGAAACACATCCGTCATACGCACTATCGCTCGACAATATTGGAATCTTGTACAATAAATCGAACGACTACGAAAATTCACTGAAGTACCATACTCGGGCAATGGATATTAGAGCGAAGTCTCTAGGCAAGGATCATCCCGACTATGCCGCATCCCTTTGCAATATCGGTTATTTGTACTACAATATGGGCGACTATGACAAAGCCCTTGAAAACCATCTTGAAGCATTGGAAATACGAAGAAAGGTTTTAGGTGAAAATCATCCATTGTATGCCGAATCTCTATGCAATGTCGGTGGTATATATTCAAAAATGGGGAATAATAAAAGTGCAATGCAATATTATAATGACGCATTGGAAATATTAGGCAATATAGTAGGTACGGAGCACCCCGATTATGTAAGATTGTTAAGCAATATCGGAGGTCTATATTCGCAGATGGGCGACATGTCAGAGGCAATAAGGACAAATAACCGTGCCACCAAGGCATTGAGGGATATTCTTGCAAGTAACTTCTCATTTATGACAGCTCAGGAGCGAGAAGCATATTGGAATGCAAGTGAAGAGACTCTAAGACGAAGCATATTGCATTCGTTCAATAATCCACAAGATTCGCTTGCTGCAATTAGTTCATACGATACCGAGTTAATAACCAAAGGATTGCTTCTTACCTCAGAAATTAATACCACCAACATAATAATGGAAAGTGGCGACACTGCTATCATTATGGAATACCATGCCATGAAATCGATGCAGTTGATTTTGAACAATGAGCTTGAAAAGCCAGCCTCCAAACGCAACTATAATTGTGATTCTCTCGAAAATGAAATTCAAAAGATGGAGAGGCGAATTGTAGAGGACAGCAAGGCTTTCGGAGATATATCTCATTTTATTAGGATTGATTGGAAAGAAGTGCAAAATTCAATGGATGACAATGATGTGGCAATCGAATTTACAAATGTCCAAAGAAGTGAAGATTCTACCATGTACGCTGCCATAGTTCTAACCAAGGACATGAATGCACCTGCATTTGTTCCTCTGTTCGAGAAGAAGGAAATGCAAAAACTTATTCGTGGCGTTGTGCCTATCAAAAGCGATACTACTGGAAATGGAGAAAGGGGAGCAATTTTAGTCTCAAACAAAAGGCGCGGAATATATGAATCGACAGGACTTTATGAGACTCTTTGGCAACCGTTGGAAAAGTATTTCCCCGAAAATCCAAGCATTTATTTTGCGCCATCAGGAATGCTATACCAAATTGCAGTAGAGTACGCTCCGATAGACAATGAGCATATAATTTCCGACAAGTATAAAATTTATCGAATGTCATCCACAAGATTCCTTGTTCTTGATAGCCAAACTGATCAGATGAAAAATACCGTACTTTATGGCGGAATTTTCTACGACAGCGATAGCACTACCATGAAGCACGAAAGTAAAATCTACGCTAGTCGTGGTGCTGCATATAATTCGTTTGCCGATCTTAACAAGGATGAATATAGGGAAAGCCTTCAATATCTTCCCGGGACAAAGGCAGAAGTTGATTCAATAGCGGTAAAGCTTGGTGGATATAACATTTCTACAACTATATACGAAGGTTCGCAGGCAAACGAGGAGTCGTTCAAAGCTTTATCTGGCAAAAACATTTCTACTTTGCACATTGCGACACACGGATTTTTTATTCCTACTGAAGAAAAATTGTTTGGTGACCAATCGTTGATACAATCGGGTCTTTTGATGTCGGGAGCAAACTATGCATGGCAAAACCAACCAGTTCCCGAAGGTGTTGAAGATGGCATCCTTACAGCCAAGGAAATTAGTTTCATGGACTTACGCAAAACCGATTTGGTGGTACTGTCGGCTTGCCAGACAGCACTTGGCGAAATTACTGATGAAGGTGTTTTCGGGTTGCAGCGAGGGTTCAAGAAGGCTGGTGTTCGCACTATCATAATGAGCCTCTGGCCAGTAGATGACAATGCTACCCTACTGATGATGACGGAATTCTACACCAACCTTACCAAAGGCATGACAAAGCGCGAAGCTTTTCTTGCAGCACAGAACAAGGTAAAGACTACCGCAGGGTTCGAAAATCCGAGGTATTGGGCAGCGTTTATAATGCTGGACGGAAACGACTTAAAGCTGAAAGTTGAAAAGTGAAAGTTGAAAAGTGAAAGTTGACACGACAAGATGCAAAGATGTTTTCGCTATTATCAAACAAAGGTTATGACCACGAACCTTTAGCTCGGCGTAGCCAATAGCACGAATGTTCGGCGCCAGGCTTGAACTATCTCAAACTACTTCAAACAAACTCAAACTACTTCAAACAATTTCAAACAAACTCAAACAAACTCAAACTACTTCAAACAATTAAAGATGATTTACAAATGACGATTTACGATTTTTTTGTAGGCTCACAATGCCTTGCAAGAATACATAAGACAATATAATTTGCAAAAAAGAAGTACAAGATTTATCTTTGCGAAAACTATGAAGCTTTTTGAGCGACATATCATATTGTCCGTCATTGCCCTACTCGCATTTCAAGCAGCATATACACAAGTCTTTACGAGCAGCAACCTCCCTATTGTTGTTATTGAAACGCTTGACAACGAAATTAACAACATAAATCCAGTCAGGGCAAAAATGACAATCATATTTCATAAAGACGGAAGCAGAAACTTTCTATCAGACACCGCCGACATGCGATTCGTAGACTACAACGGAGACATTGAAATCAAAATACGCGGCAACACATCTCAATATCAGGACAAAAAACCGTATGCAGTACACACAATACATGCCTTTGACGAAAACAACAATGTAAGCCTGCTCGGACTTCCGCCCGAAAACGACTGGGTACTCAACAACATTGCCTTCGACCCGTCGTTTGTCCGCGACTTCGTGTCGTACGAATTATCCGAAAAAATGGACAACTACGCACCAAGATGCCGCTACTGCGAAGTTGTAATCAACGGCAACTACAATGGACTATACATTTTCACCGAGAAGATGAAAGCCGACAAAAACAGAATCGACATCGAAAAATCACCAGAGAGACAACATGTGCAAGAAGAATCCTCTCACGGATATATCTTCAAGGCCGACAGGGACATAAACCAGACTTCTTGGTTCGACTATCCGTATCACACATACAACTGCGATTCAATAATATATTCAATAACCTATCCACAAATAGAACAAATCGAACCGAGAGAAATAGAATACATTCACAACTACTACAACGAATTCACAGAAAAGATTCACAACCAGAACGAAGCAATAGATGTAGGTTTTCCTTCTATGATTGACATTCAGTCGTTTATAGACTTCATGCTGATTGGAGAATTCTCTTCGAATGTTGACACATACCAACTTAGCACATTTTTTCACAAGGACACAAACGGAAAACTCCGCGCCGGTCCCGTCTGGGATTTCAACCTCACATTCGGCAACGACATACAGACGAATCGCAGCCGTTATAATGTTTGGCAATTTTACAACTACACCAACGAGGGAGCAAAGTTCTGGAAAGACCTTTTCGACAACCCTACATTCCGCTGCCACCTTTCGAAACGCTGGAACGAACTGACCGACAATGGTCAACCGCTGAACTACGAAAGCGTTTGTTCATTCATTGATGAATCACAATCCATTATAGCAGAAGCTGTTCCACGCGAGTGCGAGAGATGGCAAAAGACAAACCACCAGGCAAGCAACATCGACTCTATGAAAAACTGGATACAAAAACGCATCGAATGGATGAACAACAATATAGGCTCGTGCGAACAATGCCAAGACGAATATGTTCCAAAACTTGTAATTTCACGTATCAACTACAACCCTATGCCTCAAGGTTTTGTTAGCAGCGACATGCTGGAATTCATCGAGATAACCAACAACAGCGACGAACAAGTAAACCTTACCGGAATATATTTCGGGGGGATGGGATTGAGCTATATTTTCCCAATAAATTCATATTTGCAGCCACACAAAAGAGCTATAATTTGTTCAGACAGCCTGCAATTTGTAACACACTATGCAAAAACTCCATTCGGACAATACTCACGCCACCTTTCCGATCGTTCACAACGACTTGTATTGTATGACGTCTGGGGAAACCTAATCGACGAAGTAACATACAGTTGCAATCCACCATGGCCCGAAGCAGCCAACGGACGTGGCAGTTTTCTCGAACTCATTGACATTGACTCCGACAACAGCATTGCCGAAAACTGGAGAGCAGCCGAAATATTATCTTCCAAAAATTTCATGCAAATTGCCACTACTGTGTATCCTAATCCATTTTCCAATTATATTCAAATCGAAACCAATTCAACAAAATACCAATACAGTCTCACTAATGCCATCGGACACGAGATCATTTTTGGCGAAAGCACGAGCAGCACAACAATCATAAGCACAAACAGTCTTCCTGCAGGAATCTATGTTTTAAGAATAACGTCGGACGAAGGAACTATCTGTCAAAAGATTATAAAAAGCTAACAGCAAAAGGCAATCTAAAAATCATTGTTGTCCGCTAAAAATGTGCAAACACTATAAGTCTTTTGTTGTCACTATTTTACATTAGAATATTGATGACGTGGTCTGTCATTCCGAAAACCTGATTGAACCAGCGATACGGAACGGGGAGCTGTGTGAAATCGGTTGTCCGGAATCTGTTCTATAATAATATGTTAACAGATTCCGTACAAACAGGCTCACACGACACGTTCCTTAGTCGGTTCGCTTTGTTTTACGGAATGACCTGAAAGTGTTTAGCTGACAACAATAGAAAACTTTCAACCCTCAACTCTTCATTTGCATCCACTTCACATTTTTTTAAGATTTTTAAATTCTTTATAAGATTGCGTACAGATAAAAATAATATTTTTGCATTTTGTAACTAAACAGAAATGGTCAATGAAAAAGTTAGGCATTTTAATCTTAGTAATGACGATGTGCTGTTACGCTTCGTATGCACAGAAAAGCGGAAAAACCGCAAAGTCTTCATACAAGTACAACATTGAATTTACCATAAAAGGTATAAGTGACACCGTAATATATATTGGGCATCACTTAGGGGAAAAGAAGTACGTTATTGATACTATCCCTTTAGATGCAAACGGACACGGAGTAATGAAAGGCAACAAGGAAATACACAAGGGAATATACTTAGTTGTCATGCCGTCGCGCAAAATGAATTTCTTTGAATTCCTGATGGGACCCGAAGGTCAGCGCAACTTCTCTATTGAGACCGACACGACCAACTATGTCAACAACATGAAAATCAAGGGAAGTCCCGAAAATGTTGCATTCAACAACTACCAGCGCCACATGCTGGAATTGCAGCAGGAACGCTTTGAAATAGAAAAAGCCATCAAACAGGCTGGCGACGACAATGAGGCAAAGGAAAAAGAATACGAAAAGATGAGAAATCTTAACGAGCGCCGTATCGAATACATGAAAAAAGTTGAAAACGACAACAAGGGAACTCTGTTCGGTTCTATTATGCGCTCGATGCATGATGTTGAAATCCCCGATTTTCCACGCGATGAAAACGGTGTAATCACAGATTCAACATTCCAGTACAAATATTACAAGAAACATTACTTCGACTACATCGACTTCGAAGAAGAAGGTCTTGTCCGCACTCCTATTTACGAATCCAAACTTAACTATTACTTCGAAAAGATGGTGGTTCCGTCTCCCGACTCCCTAATTGTAGATGCACACAACGTCATACAAATGACTTACGACAAGGGTCTTATGAAAGGTGATTCGCTAATATACAAATACACACTATCCCACCTGCTCAACTACTTCGAAGAATCCAAAATCATGGGATACGATGCAGTATTTGTTGCCATAGCCGAAGACTGGTACCTAAGCGGAAAAGCTGATTGGGCCGACACCGCGTTCATGTCAAAATTGAAAGAAAGAGTTGAAAAGATAACCCCGACCCGTCTAGGCAGTATTGCATACAACTTAACTAGAATGCAAAGTATCGACGACAGGTACTATAATCTACACGACATAAAATCAGACTATACCGTACTGATTTTCTGGGAACCATCGTGCGGACACTGCAAGAAGGAAGTTCCAAAGCTAATCACCGAATTCCGCGACACACTAAAGGACATGGGCGTAAAAGTTTTCGCAATATACACCCAGTACGACAAAAAGGAATGGGAAGATTTTGTAAACGAAAAGAATATCAAGGATGACCACTGGATAAATGTCTGGGACGGACCATATCCACATTCTAGGTTCAGAGACTACTACGACATATACAGCACGCCAGTAATATATGTTCTTGACAAAGACAAAAAAATTATCGGCAAGCGACTGAATGTAGAAAACATAAAAGACCTGATAATGTTCGAAAAACGTAAGGAAGAACATGAGAAAAACAATCATTAGAATCCTTCTGACAATAATCACACTGCAAGCCTTTACCGTTTCGGCAAGGGCTTACAGCATTAAATTGGAGATACAAGGACTGCCCGACCAATACGTTTATCTATACCAATATCACGGTTTACAAAGCCTCACTATAGATTCTACAAAATGCAAGAACGGCACCGCAAAATTCTCAGGAACAACAACATTGCCTCAAGGAATATACTACATACGGACAAAAGAAAAAAAACTTTTCGATTTTCTGTTTGCTGACGGTCTTAACCTTTCTACCGATTGCGAAGAACCAGCATATCATCTAAATGTAAGCGGCAATGAAGCAAGCAAATCGTTCAACGAAGCTCAGAAAACAATACTAAGATACTGGTCCCAACGCAATGAAAGAACTGAACTTCTATCGGCAATAAACCTCTGGAAAGGCCACAATGTTGACACGCTTAAAGTTCAAAACGAAATAGACAGTCTCGACAAGTTCTACCTTGATTTTCTGCAACGCGAATGTAAAAAACAGAAAAAAAACGATTTTCTATCGGGTCTCTACAAGATGGCATACGCTGCACAATGTCCCGACTGCGACCAGTTGTCATTCATAGACTTCACAAATCCAGACCTGCTTAACACTCCGGAATATTCGTTCAGAAAGTTAATTGAAAGTTACTGCTGGAAAAACATTTCGTCGTTCGCCGACAACATACCTACTGCAATTGCAAACGCCGAACACCTTGTCCAATTTACCGACCCCAATAGCGAATTCAGAAAATACATACTTAACAAACTTGTATTAAGCTACACGACAATAAACCGCGGCTACCACCCAGACATAAGACTCGAAGCAGTAGCCTGCTACCTGTTCGACAAATACTACAAAGACAAACCTTGGTGGATGTCAGACTACGACTACACGGTTATGAAATGGGAATACGACATAACCAAATCAAATGTCATCGGAATGAAAGGCAAGGACATTGTACTCCCCGACCAAAACGAAACTGAGCGTTCATTGTACGGACTGAAATCCAAATACAAGATTCTGGTTTTCTGGGATTCGGAATGCGAAGTCTGCATCGAGAAAGTTGGCTACATACAAGCCGACTACCCCACCCTTAAATCAATGGGAGCAGATGTATTTGCAGTATATACCGAAGCTGAATATGACCAGTGGAAGGAATACATTGCCGACAACGAACTAAACTGGATAAACGTCAGCGACCCCGAAAGCGTCGGCACCTACGACTACGACTATGGCACATACAAGTCGCCTCGCATTTACCTTCTCAACGAAAACAACATCATCATTGACAAGGACTTCGATTCGGCAAAGATTGTTGAAACAATTACCAAGCACGAAAAATAAGAATGAACAAAAATTGCAAATTCGAATCTTTGAATTATTAAATCATTGAATCATAAAAAAAACTTATCTTTGCACTCTCTAAAAAATTAAATAAAAAATGACTGAAAAAAGATTCAAACTGCTGAATATCATAATAGGTTGGGCTGTATTTCTTGTAGCAGCAATCACATATTTGTTGACCATTGAGCCAACAGTTAGCTTTTGGGATTGCGGAGAATTCATATCTTCATCAAATAAAATGCAGATTGGACACCCCCCCGGAGCACCATTCTTCATGGTAATAGCACGATTCTTCGCTACATTTGCCTCGGGGCCCGAACAAGTAGCCATGATGATAAACTCGATGTCTGCTTTGGCAAGTGCATTTACAATATTGTTCCTTTTCTGGACAATTACTTTCCTAGCAAAGCATCTCCTTGCCAAGGACGGCAAATATGACATTGGCAATACAATAGCCATACTTGCTTGTAGTACAATAGGTTCTTTGGCTTACACTTTCTCCGACACCTTCTGGTTCTCGGCTGTCGAAGGTGAAGTTTATGCTTTCTCGTCATTTTTCACTGCAATAGTATTCTGGGCAATAACCAAATGGTACGACTCCGACATCGACGACCCGACATCAAGACGATGGATTCTGCTCATCGGACTTATGGAAGGTATGGCAATAGGCGTTCACCTGCTCAACTTGCTTACACTCCCTGCTATCGCATTCCTGATTTACTACAGAAAGTTCAACCCAAGAACCACTGGATTAAAAATATTAGGTTTTATAATCACAACAATCATATCGTTGTTTGCTATTGCAATGATTATGTGGGGAATAATCCCTGGTGTAGCAGTTGTCGCATCAAAGTTCGAACTTCTATTCACTAACGATTTCGGTGCACCGTTCAATACTGGACTTATAGTATGGACGATTTTAACTGTAGCAAGCCTTGTTCTTAGCATATACTTTACGCAAAAAAGTAGCAACAAAATACTAAACACAATATTCCCTACCCTTTCATTGATACTTACTGGAGCTGCACTGTTCCTTGGAAATGCTGTTCTTAATGTATTGCTTATAGTAGTAATAGCTGCATGTCTCTATTTGTTCATAATAGAAAAATACAGATCATTGCTCAACACAGCAATGCTTTTCATTACAATGATTATTATCGGCTATTCAAGCTACGCAATTATTGTAATAAGGTCTAACGCCAATCCTCCAATGAACCAGAACAATCCCGAGGATATGTTCAACCTACTATCATACCTCAACCGCGAGCAGTATGGCGATCGTCCATTACTATATGGCCAGGACTTCTATGCTGACCCTGAAGATTACGAAAATACATCTGAAATTTACACGAAACGTGATGGCAAATATGTAAGCGTTGGATATAGATTCAAACATGTTTATAACGCCAAGGACTGTAGAATTTTCCCGAGAATGTATAGCCGTGACCCAAAACACATTGAAGCTTATAAAGACTTCGGAGGCATACCATCGCAGAAAAAACCGACTGGATTTAATAACCTACAATTCTTTGTAAACTATCAGCTCAACTGGATGTACTGGCGCTATTTCCTGTGGAACTTCTCAGGCAGGCAAAATGATATTCAAGGACACGGAAACACTATCCATGGCAACTGGATTACCGGCTTCGATGCTTTTGACAATGCTCGACTTGGCGACCAAAGCCTACTACCAGACTACCTGAAGAACAACAAGGGACACAACCGCTATTTCATGCTTCCTCTAATACTGGGATTAATCGGATTTATATACCATCTATGGAAGCACACCAAAGACTGGTGGATAGTATCTCTGCTCTTCATACTCACAGGTATAGCAATTGTAGTATACCTCAACCAGACACCATATCAGCCTCGTGAACGTGATTACGCATACGCAGGGTCGTTCTATGCCTTTGCTATATGGATCGGTCTAGGATTAGCTGCATTCTACGAATTATTCAAGAAATTTACACCCGGAGTTGTGGCTGGATCTGTAGCACTACTAATATGCGTGCCAGTACCATATATCATGGCCGAACAAAACTGGGACGACCACGACCGCAGCAACCGGTATGTTGCCCACGACTTTGCTCGCAACTATCTGGAAACATGCGCTCCAAATGCAATCCTTTTCACCCACGGCGACAACGATACTTTCCCCGTATGGTATGCGCAGGAAGTAGAAGGTATCAGACCCGATGTAAAGATATGCTGTCTGCCATACTTCGCATCAGACTGGTACATTGACCAAATGAAGTGTGCTAGCTACGACGCCAAACCTATGCCACTTTCGCTCAAACGCATAAAGTATGAACCCAACAAGCGCGAAAGCCTAATATTTGACTCTAGCTTAAAGTATGATGGATTTATGCCCTTGCAAGAGTTCATGGAATATGTAAGCGATGACAATATGAGCGCTATTAAACAAAAAAGAAAAGATAAAGATGATATTCTATACACATTCCCATCTAAAAAGATTCTTCTTAATGTTGATCAGAAAAAAGCTGTCAAATACGGAAACGTATATCCAGGATTTTACAACAGCGATACTACCGAGTTTTATTTTGATAATGAAATAAAAATAGACCTTACCAAAAGTTCAAGAGATGGGTCTACATATAATTACCTCTATAAAAATGAAATGATGATACTTGATCTTCTCAATACCAACGACTGGGAACGCCCAATATACATCACTTCGCTCGGAAGCCGTCACTTGCTCAACTTGGATGACTATTTCCATAACGAAGGTTTCGCATACAGATTAACTCCTGTAAACAAATACCAGAAGGAACCGAAAAATATTGCCGACAAAGATATAAATACAGACGTCATGTACAACAACTTGATGAACGTTTATACATGGGGCAACTTGAACGATCCAAATGTATACATCGACCAGACAATATTGAGGACAACAAGAATTGTTAGCATCAGGGCCAACTTCTATGAACTAGCAATAGCCTTAGTACAGGAAGGTAAAATGGACAAGGCTAAGGAGGTTATGGCAAAATGCGACGAAGTAATGCCACCATCAATGTATCCAATAAGTTATTATGACTATTACTATGTTGGAGGATACTATGCTACAGAAGAACCTGAAAAGGCAAACGCTATATTGGAAGAGGGTCTAAAGATTGTCATTCAAGAACTTGAATACTACAAGTCGCTGGACAAAAAGAAACGAAAAAGGGATGCTGAAGAAATCCTTATTAATATTGAAACTTTGCGTAGAATGTACACTTTTGTAGAATCACATGACAATCCTAAACTATTGGAAGAAATTGGAAATGCATACTATACCTACGCAAATGAATTCTCTT
>Ga0310786_10000354_pt1 | contig 74804 bp, 89 predicted proteins | sample AusTroGonzalo_MG_FD_203881 | JGI IMG/M metagenome (GOLD analysis project Ga0310786, IMG submission 203881) | Bovine rumen microbial communities from tropical cattle in Woodstock, Queensland, Australia - Gonzalo_03 (v2) (version 2) | ecosystem: Host-associated > Mammals > Digestive system >... | reverse complement strand
CTGGCTCTGGCTCTGGCTCTGGCTCTGGCTCTGGCTCTGGCTCTGGCTCCTTATCCACTTCCTGATAGGTGTAGGGGCAAGGGTAGATATCGACTACCTCATTGCCATATATAATATCGGTCTCCACTTGCAGCAAGACTTTATCGGGATCATCCGTGTAGGTCCTGAGGAGTGTTTCTTTTCCCTCATAGGGATGTTCAGTCTTGATCATAATGAGTCTTCTCCTTTTCGAATATTATATTACTCTTTATCATTCGTTTGTCAATGCAGCAATCTGTTCATCGGTAAGGCCAACTAGTCTTTCCGAATATGCAGCCCAGTTGGTTGCTTGCTGATAATCGCTGAGCAAGGACGCTGGGACATAAATAGATCCATAGTATCCCAGATAACTGGAGTTTGACATTGGAGTACCATAGAAAGCGCTGATAGACTGCAATGTCGCAATTATGCTCTTATTAGGCAAATAGAACTGAGAAAGCCCTCTACAATACATAAAAGCATAACTCCCTATATAAGAACAGAGGGGAAAACTAGCAGAAGCCAAAGAGGAACAATACGCAAAAGCACTGCCGCTCAAATATGAACAAACTGGGAAATTTATGGAACTGAAAGGACAATAGGCAAACGCCCAATCGCCTACCCATGAACAAGCCGGGAAATCCGCAACCATCAATGAATAATTATAGGCAAACGCCCCGTAGGGAACCGATTTGCAAGAAGGGAAGATCGCGGCCAGCAAAGAAGAGCAGTTTTGGAAAGCATTTGCTCCCAAATATGAGCATATCGGGAAGCTTATAGAAGTCAATGAGAGGCAGCCATTAAATGCATATTCACTCACAAAAGAGCAAACCGGGAAAATCGCGGACTTCAAGGCGCTACAATTATAGAAAGCAGCGCGCCCCACGTATTTGCAAGAGGTGAAATCAATGGAAGACAGGTTGGACAGCGTATAAAATGCATAGGAAGGCAAGCTCGAACAAGCCGGGAAATTGGCGACGGTTAAAGCCGAGCAGCCAGTAAAGGCACTGGAGCCTCCTATTTCCGTGCAAACCGGAAAGTCGGCGATGCTCAAAGACCGACAGCCGAAGAAAGCGTAATTACTCACATACGAACAAGAAGGGAATACAGCGGCAGTCAAACGAGAGCATCCAGAAAAAGCGCCATAATTGATCGATTGGCAAGCAGAGAAATTAATAGAAGTCAAGGAAGAGCAGGATGAAAAGGTCTGGGCAAGAATAGATTTGCAAGCGGGGTAACTGACAGAAACCAAAGAAGAGCAATTCGCAAATGCGTTAGAACCTATATATGAGCACTCAGGGCAGTCAAACGAACCCGTTAACTTAGTACATGCCTGGAATGCGGACTGGCCTATATATTTGCAAGCTGGAAAACTTACATCAGTCAAAGAAAAACAACCGTTGAAAGCTATATTCCCGATATGCGTGCATTGGGAGCAGCTTACGGACAATAAGGCTGAACATCCCGCAAAAGCCCCTCCGCCTATAGATTTGCAAGCGGGGATATTCACCGTTTCCAAGCTATAGCAACTGCTAAAAGCATAGACGCCTATATTTTCGCATGCCGGGAATTCAGCAGACACGAAATTTCCCCCGGCCAATCTGAACGCATATGTTCCCATGCTTTTGCAAACTGGGAAGCTGACATAATTGAGAGAGACAAGATTGTCAAATGCATTATCTCCGATGGTTTCACAAGCGGGAAAATCAAGAGATGCCAGACTCCAGCAGCTCGCAAACGCCCCTGTTCCGATGCTCTGGCACATCGGGAAGCTTATAGAAATCAAACTCTTGCATCCTGAAAACGCATAAGCGCTTATAGTTTCACAGGCCGGGAAATCGGCATTGACCAAATTATTGGCTTGGTAAAAAGCAGAAGAACCTATGATTTTGCACGAGGAGAAAAGAATAGATGAAAAAGCACAACCATAAAATGCGTTGGTACCAATAAACTCGCAAGCAGGGAAATTAATCGAAGTCAAATGATTGCATTGCCTGAAGGCGCCAGCACCAATAGACACGCAAGCGGGAAAATCAGCTTCGGCCAATGAATAACAATTATTAAACACCGAGCTCCCTATGCTCAAGCACCGGGGGAAAGCCACAGAGGGCAAGTTCGAACATTCCCCAAAAGCTGATATACCTATAGACAGGCAATTAGGGAAACTGATAGAGGATAACCGCGAGCAATTGTAGAAAGCACTGCCCCCTATGTATTCGCAAATTGGGAAGTCAACGACAGCCAAGGATGAGCAGTGGCCAAAAACCCATTCATTAATAGAGGGGCAAACAGGGAAATTGACGGAAGCTAAAGAATAGCAAAAACGGAATGCTGAGCTGCCTATGTATGAGCATGCCGGGAAGCTAGCGGAAAGCAAAGAAGAGCAACTTTGGAATGCGCTAGTGCCTATATGCTCACAGCTTGGGAAATCAATCGTAGCCAACAACGAGCAGGTGCTGAATGCGTAATCGCTTATCAATGAACACATCGGAAAACTGGCGGAGGCCAAAGAGTAACAACGAGCGAATCCCCAGGAGTAGATGGCTTCCGCATTCTCCTTATTCGCAGGAACCTCTGATATCGTCTGATCGTTATAGAATTCATATGGGAATACATATCTGGCATCATACGAAGCATCCAACGCGGCTATCCTATTGGAATAGGCTACCCAGTTGGTCGCTGTTTTATAGGAGGCAACGGCCCTGGACGGGACATATATGGAACCGAAATACCCAAGATAGGAAGAACTGGACATCGGGGTCCCCGCAAAGACGTTCGTCCCCAATGTTGGCACGGAGCAGGCAAATAAAGTGAAAGCACTTAATTTGCTGCATCCTTGGAAAGCACTGGTGCTTATAGAGTTGCACACAGGGAATTCGGCAGATTCCAAAGAAGAGCAAGATTGAAATGCGGCTTGGTGAATCTGCGAGCAGTTCGGAAAACTGATATATGACAAGGCAAAGCAACAAGAGAAAGTATAATAGCCTACATAGGAGCACTTTGAGAAAACAGCGGAAGCCAAAGAAGAACAATATTGAAATGCGTATGAGCCTAAGAATGAGCACATCGGGAAGCTGATGGAAGCCAAAGATTTGCAGCTATAAAATGCATACTGTCCTATCCGCTCACATACGGGGAATATGGCCGAAGTCAAAGTAGAACAGGAATTAAACGCACTATAGCCGATAGACGAACAATTAGGAAAACTTATCGAAGCCAACGAAGTGCAATATAAAAAAGCGTCATGGCTTATTTCCAGACAAGAAGGGAAATCCACGGAAGACAGGGAAATGCAATTCGCGAATGCGTATCCTCCTATGAATGAACACAAAGGGAAATTGATAGAAAACAAAGAACGACAAACGCTGAAGGCATAGTCGCTTATATAGGTGCAAACAGGGAAATCGGCAACGGCCAACTTATAGCAACTCATAAACACACCATCAGGCAAGATTTCGCAAGCCGGGAAACTAGCTGACGTCAAAGCAGAACAATTATCGAAGGCATAACGGTCTAGAGTCGAACAATTGGGAAAATTGATAGAAGACAAAGAATCGCAATAATGGAAAGCGGAAACCCCTATTTTCGAACAGACGGGGAAATCCGCAACGGATAAGGACCGGCAAGTAGCAAATGCATAACTGCCTATGGTCGTACATTCCGGGAACTCGGCAGCGGAAAGAGAGCCGCAATTATTGAATGCGTAGCTACCTATCTTCTCGCAACGAGGAAAACTCACTGTCTGCAAACTCCTCATCTCCGCGCAGGCATAGCCCCTCAACTCGGTCACGTTCCTGTTGCTGATCTCGGTGGCCGTGCCCATCAGGAGCTCGGTCGAATGGTCCTCTCCCCCCGTAGGTATCGCGTCGATCTCGTCGGCGAAGTCGACGGGGTAGATGAGGGACGCCGATCCGGTCTTGGACCGGATCGCGTCTGCGACATCCTGGAAGATGTCGTTAAGATTCGGATTAGATTGACTCATGAACGCATCCTCCTCAGTATGCCGTGTTTATCGCGGCGGCCACGGGCGTCTTGACCTCGACGGACCTCGTCCCCGCGATGTTGGTCAGGACCAGGAACTGGTCGGTGACCGTGTTGTTCTGAATGTCGAGCAGCGACGTCTTGAAGACGGCGCCCTCGGACTGCGTGCCCGCATCCTCGGAATGGGTCTGCAGCTGGTAATGCAGCGTGACGCCGCTGTCGGTGAGCATCAGGCGGTCCGCAGCGATCGCGGCATCGAAGATGCCGTCGTCGAGCGGCGCGCCGCCGATGCCGCCCATGTCGGTGATGTCGACGGGAGAATCGTCGAGCCTGGAAAGCTCGGCGCTGATCGTGGTGAGCTCCCAGTGGGCTGCGGTCCAGCTCTCGGCGACCGATATGTCGGAGATGCATCTGTAGACACGCTGCTTGTACGTGCAGAGATCGCCCACGGAATACGTTCCGGCGGTGTCGTAATTGGGGGCCAGGTTGTACCTCGAGAAATAGTCGAGGAGACTGTCCTGGACATTATAAAGATACGTCCAACCGCTCCCCGAGGTGCCGGGAGTGCTCGGATTCAGCCTCGTGCAGCCGAAAAGAGATCCATTGTAATAAACGATATCTCCTATGCGATAAGGGAAAGACGGAGAATTGCTATAAGAAGGAGCTATTTCCGCCAATATAGTCCTTTTCGTCGCCAACACATCCTGCCGCCTGTTTATCGTAATGGTCGCATTACCGGCAGTGGACGACCAATTAGCCTTTTGGCAGAAAGGTTCTATCTCACTGGTAGAGACCAGTTCCCACGAAGAGAAGAATATCCCGGTGCACCAACCGTCGTTCGAGGAGTTTTCCACCAAAAAGGAATTCAGGAAAAGATAGCCATACAGTATTCCGTGACCATAGGAATCGGCGCCGCTGACCTGATACCAACCGCGTCTGGGAGCTTTATTAGCCTCATGCGGGACATATATGTAGATATTGTCAAAATTCGACGCCATACTTCCGCTGATCGATGTGATCTGGGAGAAATCTCCTCGCAGAATAGGGGTTATGACCTTATTCTGAACGGGATTCTTGGAAGTCGTGCTTAACGAAGAATCAACGGGGGGTATTTCCTCAAGAATCTCCTGCTTGAAAACCCCAAGATTTCCAAGCGTTATCAGTTTATCTGCATTCGGCATAATCAATTACCCCCCAGAGTGAAAGAGATCTGCGACAGATCTATCGAGAAGCACGGACGTGCATAAGAAGAATTTGAATAATTATATGGCGAAGGATAAGAAGAAGAATACTGCACCCAAGCAGCGCTTTGGGATCCATAACAAGCGGAACTATACCAAAGCGCCGACGACGAAGTTCCGTCACTCAAAAAGGCAAGCAAATCCGAAAGAAGAAGAATGCTTCCCTTCTGCAAACCAAAATACTCCTTGATGTCGTCAAAATCAAGGGCGAAACAATATCTATCGCCCACGGTCACTTGCGTCTTCCTGGTATAGTATTTGTAATAACTGCCATTCCGAAGATTGAAATCGGCAGTGGTAGAAGGGGGATTCGTCTCATATGAATTTCCGTCGTAGCAGCTTTGGACCCTCGCCGTGGCGATGATCGCTGCCTGAACATTGGAATCGAGGCTCCCATAATACGTTTCGTTCATATATGTATCAAGGGTTCCTCCCGCATACTGCTGATAGGAAGACCCATTGTCGAAGGCCGTCGTCCGGCTAGAAACGTTGAATTTGCTGTTAGTGGTTTCATCAAGAGAAAGAAGTTTCGCTATATTCCCCTCACATTTAAGAACCCTGAATTTCCTCTGTACGCCATCGCCTTTCGCGTCGAAGGATATTATGCTGCCTTTGGGAACCACCGCGCAGATCGCATTGACGCTGACGTTTCCCGTAGGAGCGGAAAGCGTGATGTCGCCGGTCGCGCTGTCGTAGGTGTTCGTCGCATTGACGACGGCCAGCTCGGACAGCACCATTCCGGTGTCGGGAGTGAGAAGGAGACTCGCGGTCTCCTCAGTCCAGATCGTGGAGTCCCCCGTTATCGTTCCGGCCGTGGCCGTGGCGGCTATCGGGTACTCGGTCCTGAACATCCTGTGGATCTCAAGGTCCGTGGCGGTCTCATAGGAGCCGAGCTGTTCGGAAACGACGGTGGCCGTCCAATGGGAAGGATCCCAGGCTTCCGCGACGGGTATCGCGGTCGAGCAGGCGTAGAGCCCGCCCTGGTATGTGCATAGATCGCCCACTTCGTACGTGGACGTCGCGTCGTAGGCGGGAGCCAGCTCCTCCTGCATGTCGTCTATGCAGTCGATGACCCCGTCCACGGCCGTCTTTATATTCGAAAGGTTGGTGTTGATGCCGCCCGTCAGATTGGCTGAGTTCAGCCTGGTCTGACCGGTCGTCCAATCCTGCAGGGTTACGGCCGGCTTGATCGGTGTGTTGGCCATGTTAGTGTTCCTCCTTATGGGTAAGCGGATGAAATCCCCTTTTTATGCCGGCCGTCCGAGTTAGATCTCGTCGATGATCCGATCGAGTTCGTAATACCAATCGGTTTCTCCGCCGAATGAATCAACTTCGAGCGGCCAGTCGTTAACGACGATAAAACAAGACATCCCGTAGTCGTCGTCATACACGGGATACTCGCGCCCTCTGTAGTTGAGGACGCCTATACATCGGAAGTCGTTTTTGGAATCCTTCATCCTGTACGGAGGGAATTCCGACGCCCTGCTTCTGTCCATGCATGTGCGAAGGGTCGGAGTCTCGAAACAGAGACGCAGATTCTCGAACATGTGGAAGGCTATTTCCTTGGCATGCTTCCATGCCTCTTCCGTCTCCTTGTAGAACTCAAGGGTTTCCGGCTTCCTTCTTCTTTCGATCCATTCCAGCGTGCGCTGATATTCATCAAACAGTTTTTCGAATTTCATGGATATCACCTCACGAAAAAAGCTTCTCTTCCTTCAGTATATGCGCGAACATCATGCCCGCGATGAAGTAGGGGGATATCATGTCCTCTTCGTAAAGAGAGATCTCGCCGGAACGGTCCTTAACAACGGAATCGTTCCAGCGGAAAGAAACGGTGACGATGGTCTCGTCATGCTCGTTCTCATCTCCGCAAAGGGATTGATCGAAAGAAAGGGAATCGAGGGTGCACCATCCAATGCTGTCCTTGACTCCCGTAACGTCTTTTGCAAGGCGGTCGTCCATTATGTCGACCGCCTTGTTGACTATGTTTCTTACATGTTGGTAATCCATAGGATAACCTCCTTTTGCCATCGAAAAAAGGCCCGAAGGCCTTTTCGTCATCGGATATCTCCGATCTTCTTTTTGAAGAAGCGATGCGTTATGTCGATCGCTTTCCCTCCTTCCATCTTGTAGAAAACCTGATTGGTCGAAGGGGAATCCAAAGGGCCCCGCTCTTTTATGTATGGCCCTATCTTATAATAATCCAGCGCGGACGCGAGGATGGGATCCATCTTCTCGTCTCCGCTGTACATCGCCACCTTCAGCCCCGATCTCTCTTTGATCTCCCTAGCCAGGGAAGCGATACCTTCGTGGTTCGCGTCCCCGCCCATGAAGCATATGCATGAGACCCCGGGGTTCTCGCCGATCAGCCGCAGGCATTCCTCGGCCGTCAGCTCAACGCCGATGTCCTCGCGCAGCCATGGCGAATGGCACTCGGGGCAGCGGTGGGGGCATGATGTTATCTCAAGCGCCAGCGTTATCTCATCAGGGACTTCCTGAAAGACGACGCTGCTGCTGTAATACTTAATCATCGTTCCCATCCAATCTTCCGTAAGCGCGCCTTGCGGCTTCGATCTGTCGGGGTTCGCTGAAATGGTCGATGAGCTTAAGATATCCGATGATGCGAGTAGCATACGTGACATTCTCCGAACCACACGCCTCGCAATGATCGAGACGGTGTTTGGATATATGCCCGCATTCCCTGCATACGGTATTCGGTATGTTATAGGTGAAATAATTGCATCCGGCCTTGACGGCGACGTCCATCAACATTCTATATTGTTGTTTAGATAGATGCTCATCTAGGTTATTGTGCAAAGCGACTCCACCGTCGCATTCGGAGGCGAATCCGAATCCCTGATAATAGAATTTCTTAACGGGATCGATGGAAGGATCCTCCACTATATAGAAATAAGAATTGTATAGATTGCGCCCTTCCGGAACCATATATCCGTCACGCTTATCCCATTTATAGAATTTCGCTGCTAAATTTTCTGCCAATATCTGTTACTTCAAAGACCAACTCTTTCAGGTTGTAAGAACCTGATATTAAATTTTTGGAGGACTTCTCTATGATCCCTTAACCAATGTTTATATACATCTGTCTTGAAACCATAATCCTTATCATAGATAACTCTATAATTCAGCCCTCTCGAGCTACAATATTTCTTCGCCTGTTCTACCTTATATTCGAATCTTTCTTGAATTTTTCCGCCTTGTTTATAAATATAATTATAGGATTTTAACTCTATAATATCTTTATCGACGCGAATATCGGGACGATAAGTGCTTCCATCATCGCAACGAATCACAAACGGTTCATATCGATAGGAAGCTACATTATCATCTTCCTCTAATTTCAAGAAATAGAACAATTCGAACAAACTCCGGAAGAAGACATCTTTTTTGTTCTTAATGGAATATATGAATCCAGCGATTCCTCTTTTGAAATCCGTATGATCATAGCTTCCTTTAAGCCAACCTCTTTTGCCGACTTCCCTCGGACTCGGCAATCGCCCTTCTCTTTGGGCTTTCTTCACCGAATCAGAAATTTTTTTGCGTATCTCAGGCGTCCTAACATAAGTAGCCTTTTTCTTGCCCTGAGCTTTTAATTGCTGAAATTGATCATTGATACCTTTTTTGATATGGGCGCATCGCTCTGGGGAGAAAACAATTCCATAAGAAGAATTCCTTCTTCCAGATTTCTTACCCGTTTTATAGGGTAATTCCAAACACCATTTATTTGCTCGATGATATAAAACACCGCAAAGAGCAGCTATTTCCCCTATTTTCAAGAAGAATTCATCGAACAATCTCAAGATAATATGATCATCTTTAGTAGGATTTTGTGCCCAAGCCACTATTTCAGGATCCGTAATTTGCAGATTATTACCCGCTTTCTTGAAATCCAGAACAATGATTTTTTCCGGCAAGACTTCAATACTTCCGATTTGTTTACCGGAACTATTGTAAACTTTTTTAATCATGTACGTAGCTCCTTTTTTTATACTCTTTCGTTGAGTGATGAGTTGGCGGCATATCCGTTAGGATATGCTCTCCGCTTTCTTTATATAACGGAGTTCAGACTATCGCATCCCCATCGTAGAATGGGGTCTTCTCACTTAGTCGTTCACGGTGCCGACAGGCTTCCGCCCTGTCTTCCCCAGCATGGGGAATTCCAAGTCAATCAGAGAAGATTTTCAATAGCGTATTATTGATTATCACGCTAAGTGCCCACAGTGTTTAGGCACGAATTCGGTATTGAACCGAATATGTTCGGTCCTATGAGACTTATTCAAAGCCTTTATAGTCCCTAGAATATCAACAGCCAAATTTTTGTATCCTTCGTTGTTGGGATCGACCGCAATGCCTTTGTATCTTCCTTCCCGATCGGGATGCTTCGCCAAGAATTCGGCGGCTTCAGCGAAGCCATTCACCCCAACGGTTAGGAATTGCTTATCCAAATCGATGAATCCGGCTTTGTATACCGGAAGCATGCCGGAATTGTAATCGTCCCAAAGCTTATCGTTCCAAGCTTCGAGATATTGATGGATCCTCCCGGTCTGCTCCCTGACGTAATCCGCCAGAGTGCCATTGTACCGGAAGAGCTTCCTATTCGATTTGCGGTACCAGTCCTGTGTCATCCTGTTGAGATTCATGGTGATGACGCATTTCGAGCCGGTCTCCACTCCGCCTGCTCCGAGGGTATAGGAGAACACGTTCTCCTCGACTTCGTTGCGCAAACGGCAATTATGGGTAATCAACCCATTGGGAAGGGTGAAATACGGCTCATCAACGTTATCCATTTCGAAGCAATAGATATTCCCTTCGTATTCAACAGGTTCAATACTCTTGATACGGAAGTACATGCTATTGTTCACGATTTTATAAACCTTATCCATGGAACGTTTTGTACGGGGTTCGTACCATCTTACGCAATACAAAGGGTAATTGCGAACGCTTTCTTCGTTGCGAATAATAACGGGTTCGTCAGTGCGATCAGAGATATCAACAATTGAGTTTTTGCCCAAACTCGTAATTAACGCTTCCATGCAAGAGGCCAATTTAGACGAGGCCGTATAGCACCGGTTGCTATTCCCGCCATCAGTATTGTACCAGCCATCTAAAATACCCTGCCTGAATTCCAACGACTGAAGCAAGCAATCCATGCTGAGTTCCTTGCTGCAAGCCCTGACTCCCTCTTCCCAATTGGTCCATCTCATAATGAATTCTACGAGCTCGGGACAAGAGATCCTCACAGGGTAAACATTGTTAACGATTTGGCCCAAGCGGCAAGAATTTTCGCTATTAAGCTGTCGCGCCGCCTCGTTAACCATTTCTATGCACTTCGCATACTTCTGTTTATTTTGGGAAAAATTGATTTCATAGATTTTCTTTTCGCCGCTCGCCAAATGCACACGGGATCCAAAACTCCCATCTCCCAAGAAGGCACCAACCGCGAATCCTTGTTCGTAAGTTAGATGCAAATCTTGTTCAGGGACAGCCAACAACGGACGGACATTGAACGTAAGATAATCTTCTTCCGTCAATTCACTCGTCGGTATATTGCCACGGAGCGTAGGATGGAGATGGTTATCTGAAACAATGATTTCTTTATTGTTGGCGGTCGTTATTTTGAACATCGGACGCTTCGGCAAGGAAATTTTTTTGCCAGCGCACCAAGATCCATTATGGAAGACCTCGAATTTCGTACGGTCGGGGCCATCAGACGTCTTGCCAATGTTTTCAAAGGTATCGAAATATATTTTTGGAATTCCATGATTCATGCTGCGAGCAAGGACCATCTGGTCTTTACTGAAACAGCACGAAGCCAGTGCATCAACCGAATCGGACTGGTACATGAAGAACGAATGCCCTTCGGACCACATCTCAGCCATGAAATCGGCCGTTTCCTCATCGGCATACTTCCCATTCTTCACGAGAAGATTCGCCGTTTCAACAGGGAACGTCAGCACTTCGCGAAGCCTTTCCCTATTGAACCACTTCATGAACATCTTCTGCAATTCCTTCGTGGTCTTCCATTTCGGCTCGTCGCCGTCGGGGAACACGAAGTCTTTGAAGATGCTCTGGAAATAGTATTTATCGAAATACGCGATATTCGTGAACGGGGACTGGTAATTCCTTGCTCCGGCCGGCTGATTGATGCTGTAGACCAATTGCTGGAACCAATCCTCGATCTTATGCCTTAACGTGAATTTGCGCTTCCCGACAACCTCGACCGGCTCGTCCAGATGGGCGATGTAGTTCTCTCCATAGTCGATGCGGAGGAAATGGTCGAAATACGTCAGGAATTCGGGCACCGCGATGGCGCCGGCGAATTGGCTCGCGACCTGATATATCAGATTGATGAGCCCACCGATGAATCCATTCGCGTGCTTTGGGGCATCGCTCGATCCCCCCAGATCCTTCAATCCGTTGAGTAAGAACGGATACAAGGATACGCTCGCGCAATAAGGGAACAGCGACGTCTCGTCGTTCTGGTAGATGGAATGGTGCTTGAGGTCCGCCATATAATCATGGGCGGCCTTCTTCCCGAACTTCTGGGTGAGATAATCGCGCATAATCGCCCTGCGCAGAGAGATTATGTCTTTTTTGCCAAGCTCGCATTGAAGGGTGGCAATGTTTTTCTGTGTCACGTTGGCGTTGGCATCCACCTGGGATCCCGACGCGGCGTTGACCGCTTTCTTGTATTCCGAGATGAAGCGTTTCTTCTCTCTGATGTACCGATTCTCGCGCTTCATTTGCCCAGCCCCCTGAGCCACTGCAGGGACTCGGCGTAATTCATGATCTTCCCGTCGACGGAAAGCGCGGGGGCTGATTGCAGACCCAGGCGCAGCATTTCCTGCCGATCGTCACATTCCGTGTATTCCACTTTCTTCGCTTTCAATTGCATCTCTAGCCCACGGCATTGGGGGCAGTGGGTGGAATAGAATATAACTTCCATATAAGGATAGTCCTCCTTTCTAGGCCTAATTCAAAGCCCGATGGTGCTTATCATAGCACGTATCGCCGTCGATGACAAGGACATTGCACACGTGCGGCTCCTTCGCCGTCATGGCGTCCAAGGCTATCAGACGATCACTGAAATAGATCTCTCTGTTCTTGTATCCGTCTATATCATGGCCCAGATGGGTGTGGAAATCCTGGACATGCCAGTGGCCGCAGACTATCGTCTTGCCTCTGGGCATGGACTTCGCGAGGTAATGCTGCCATGGGCAGCCCCACATCGCTTTGCCCCACTCCTCGTCGGAGGCTTGGCGCCAATTCTTCTTGGGCCTCTCGTGCTGCTTGTAGTCCTGATCGAAGTAGTCCTCAACCGGGACCCAGGAATGCACGAACAGGAATTTCCCCAGCTCGAAGAAATTGACCCATTCCCCGGAATCGAATATCCAGGATATGACATCCTCGGTCTTCTCGCATTTGAATGGCTTGGTGAGGTATTCGTCCCATTTGCGTTCGTACATCCTCTTCCAATCCTCGTATTCCATGGAATTCATGGATCTGTAGGCCTTGGCCCTGAAATCGGGGTCGAAGCCGCAGAAATGGCACAGCGTCATCGCGGTGCCGTTCGATTCGTCATAGAGACGGTATGATCCGTGCCTATAGCAATCGCGCAGGAGGAGCTCATGGTTCCCCCTTACCAGGATCCTGCGCTCCTTCGGGATGGACCTCACGAAGTCGTAGACCTGCAGGGTCTCATCCCCCCGATCGAAGAGATCCCCCACCAGGATGAAAACGTGGTTCTCATTGTTTTTGTCATAGCCCGCTTCATCAAGCGCTTCCATCATCGCCGTGTAATAGCTGTGGATATCGCTCATGACGAAGTAGGTCTTCTTATTCTCCGCCTGTTCCATCGGGTTTCGCCTCCTCGGGTTTTTCTTCCGGTTTCTCTTCGAAGGTCTCGGCGAATTCCTCGACTTCATTGATGGTGGAGGCATAGGCCGCTTCTTCCCCGAGGGTCTCCTTGAGGGAGGTCCAAGCCGGATCGGTATTGGCCAATATGCCTTTTAGCTCGCGGATCTTGTCAAGGGTCAGATTGTCCTTGATGCTCTTGAGGACCTTGTCGAGCTCGGCGATATTCTCGCCGGAGATGAGCTTCGTCGCATTGACGAGCCTGAACACGTTGGAGAAGTTGACTGCATCGTCCAGCATCTTCCTGAGGGCCGCATGGTCCTTCTCGCAGAATTTGAGGATATGGTCCTCTAATCCGAACGTGACGAGGACGTCGTACATCTCGATCGACATAAGCGATACGGGGATATCGACCTTGAGGTTGGTGACGTAGGAAAGCGTCGCCTTGAAGAAGAACCCCGCAGTGAGCTCGAACGCGCATTCAAGCGCGCTCGTGTTGTCCTCTATCCTGCCGAGGACGGCCATGACGGCCAATCCTTTCTCGGCGAGGGAAAGCCTCTCGCGCACGTTGAGCGACGCGATGGTCTTCTCTATCTCCTTGTATATATCCTCGTCAGGCTTCTGCCTGAACGAAAGGCATTTCTCGAGCAACTCGCTCAGGGAAACCTGGCTTCCTTCTATGTTTTGCATATCTATTGCCTCCTTTTGCTTCATTCATCGGCCTTAGGGCCTTCTGCCCCGAAGTTCTCGAAGAACTTCTGAAGCCTCTTCTCGGCCGGCGTGTCGTCGTATACCGAGATCATGTTGGAGCTCCATCCGAAGATCTCCATGATGACGTCGTCCGGGAGGTTCATCGACTTCAGCATCGTGCAGAAATAATGCCTGCCCGAATGGGCGTAGAAATCCTCTCCGGAGTTCTTGGATATCCTATCGGCGAACGCATTGGCGGTGCTGATCTGCGCCTGCTCCCAAACGCCGCCGAATTTCCTGACGAACAGGTATTCGCAATCGACGCCGAGGCGCTTGCGCTCGGCCATCCATAGGTCATAGTATTTGTCGAACATCGGCTTGATGACGTATTTGCCGATCATCTTGCCGCGCTTGCCGCGTCCTTTCGTCCTGATCTTCGGGGTCAGGTACATGTATCCGTTGAACACGGTCTTGCCGGTATCGCCGAACCAATCGGCCTTCATCTGCAGCAATTCGGCCTTTCTGGCGCCCGAAGCGCACACAAGGGCCAGATAGCATGCGGCCTGGTAATCTTCCTTGGCGACGAGGTCGGCCAGTATCTCGTCCACCCTCTCCGTGGAGAAGACGGTCTTCTCGCGAATATTCTCTATGTGCACGGCCTCAAGGTCCTGCACCTGGTTGCGGAAGTTCGGGTATTTCGCGCGGTACGTGCGCTGTATCATCTTGGACATGGAGCTCAGGACCGACTTCAGCGTGGCGATGCGCCTGGGGCTGACGTCGAGGTCGCGGAGCCATCCTATGTAGGACATGAAGTCCGTGACGTCCAGGTCGATGAAGAACCTGTTCCCGTTCTCACGGCAGTTCCACGAGAAGAACACCATGAGCCATGATTTGTACTGATCGATGGTCTGGGGCGCCCTGTCATTGGCCTTGCAGGAGGATATGTACCTCTCGACGAGGTCTTTGTTCTCGGGCGATACCTCTATGTGGTTGCCGTTCTCGTCGTCGTAGCCGTACCATTCGCGGGTTATGTTGGAATTGTATACTGTCTTTCTTCCCATTTCAATCCTCCTTCTGCCTCTTGAGGGAGCGCAGCCTCTCTATCTCGGCGTCGACCGCCGCGATGGCAGCGGGGGCCTTAAGCCCCTTGCGGTGCTTCCTCCTTTCCTTGATCTCCTCGTCTATCTGCTTGTCCCAGAACACGTCGACGAACGTCTTCGCGAGGAAGATCGCGTCCGTCTCGTCCAGGCCGGTCGACGGGTCTATCCCGTATTCCCGGACCAGGTAGTCGCGGATGTCCTCCTTCTCGACCTTGTCCCTGGCGTCAAGCCCGGCGAGGCGCCGGAAGTACGCGTGGGCGGTGGAGGGGGATATCCCTTCCAGGTCGTAGTAGTCGATCGCCCTCTCCTCGAGATAAAGGTCGAGGACGGCGTGCGACTTGCCCAAGGAGATGAGCGTTTTGGCCGTCGTGAATTTCCCCTGCTGTATCGGGCACAGCTCCCTGTGCACCAAGATCTTAGAGGAATAGACGAGCCCGAATTTGCATGCAAGATGCACGAAGAAACGATCCAAAGCGTCCCAGAGCTCCCTGGCGCGGTTGCCCGTCTTGCCGGTGGTGATAAGGTTCTCGGTATAAAGGGGCTCGCCCTTCCTGAGATCCCATACGCACGCGCCCGTGGAGCGAGTAGCCAGGTCGAAGATGACCAGGTAATCGTATTCGGATAGTTTTTTCCTGAATTTTGCCTCCATATTCGAAGCCTCCTTTTGCTTTCCGAGGGGGCGTAATGTCTAATATAATAGACAAAACACCCCCTTTTTGTTCAATATATTGTACATTAATATATCGGGGTATAGCCCCTTCCCATGACCGTAAAGCCACGCGGTGTGGAGATCCTAAGCGGTTGAATAACCTCAACCTTGGAAACCGGTATCGGATTCGATCCGTTCGTGAACGCAATACGTAGCGTTTGCCTTGTATTCCCTGGCCTGATATCCGCATATACAACGGTTAATTTCGTTGGATCGGAAGACGGAAAAATATCGGCTGCGCCGACGATGCGGATATTCGGATAAAGTTCACCATCCGTATCGTGCTCCGGAGAAAAATCAATACTAAGATTCCCGTTTGTATACGAAGATTCATGATTTATCATGAGATATGAAAAAACGTGGAGATTCGCTGGGAGGTTATCCCCATTCCATGATATCTCATATGCGAAAATATCTTTCTCGATGCCATCGACCTCCATAGTATATGGTATCGGCATGACCGTCGGGTTCGGCGACGTGGTCTGCATCGCGGGGCCGACGACGGTCTTCAGGCTGGACACCTGCTCGGCGAGGTCCTCGACTTTGGCGTTGAGGGATACCCCGACCGACCCCACCGACCCGATGATGAACCCCTGGGACAGCTGGCCGCGCACCTTCAGCACGTAGACGTGGTCCCCGCGCGAATAGGTGTGCTTGGACTCATTCGGTATGCCTTTCATGAGCGCTTGTCTGCCCGAGGCATTCGCATCGGTGTCGATGTAGATGTCGTAGGTGTCGTCGGACTTGTTCCTCGTCAGGACGGTCCCGACTATGATCTGGTCCCGCTTCGATTCCTCATCCCTGATGATCGATTTGACCAGATCGACGAGCTGGGCCGCCGCGTTGCCACGGTTCTTGCCCATATATCACCGCCCCGAGGCCTATTCGGCCTCCTCCTCAGCCGGCTCGGCCGGCTCAGGCTTCTTTTCCTCTTCCTTCGGGGCTTCGTCGTCGATGACGAGGTATTTCCTCTTGGAAGGCTTCTTGGCAGGTTTTTCAGGTTGCTTCTGGGCGAGCTCTTCCTCTTCCCTCTTTTTCTCTAAGGCCAATCTGCGGCGGTATTCCTCGTTTTTGGCCTGCAATTCTTTCAAGGTCATGGTTATTTTCCCTCCTGCTCTTCGATTTCCTCGAGCTCATTGTGATCCAGGATGTATTTTTCGATGTATTCGGTGACCCAAGCCAAAAGCTTGTCGTCCACCTTGATGCCGATCTCGCCGCAATACGCTTTGACGGCCGCCAATGCGTATTTGAGCTTGTCCTCGGAGCTTCCATGCGTTTTCTCTGCCTCTTTGATGGCTTTGATGATGGCGTCCTTGAGTTGGCCGAATTTCCCTTCTTTGATCATTTTGATGGTGATGTAGATGGCGTAGCCGACGATCGCCAGCGCCACAACGCAGGCGGCGATCAGCGAAACCCATTCTATCGGGGTCTCGGGCGCGCTCAAGAGAATAATGAAAGGTATCATAGGATTGTTTCCTCCTTTTGCTTACGCTCGCTTTGGATCACGAGGCGCTGTATGCCCAGGCGCCGGTCTGCCTGGTGACGGTGATCTTGCCGGGATTGACCGGAAGAGAGTCGTTGACCACCTGAGCGATCGCCTGTATGTTAAGCGATTTGTAGGTGGCGGTGTTCGCATCCATATCGGAGCGGACGAACGTCTCGTATCCACGGGAGATGAAGCTCAAAGGCTTCGAGACCTCCGCCATCTCGGTCTGGTTGAAGGTGCCGGACGTCGCGCTGGCGTCGGAGATCTGGATCACGCCGATCATGGAGGTCGGCATGTAGGAGCGCCAATCGGTGAGGGCGGCGTTCCAATAGGTGGCCTCCCAATGGTATGGGGCGACGTTGGAGCTCGACATCTGCACCCAGAGGATCTTATGGGATCCGGACTGGTTCATGACGTTGATGGTGAGCTCGCCGTTGCCGGAGAACGGCATGCCGGAGCAGCTCACCTCGCCGAGGAAGGCCATGCCGACCTTCGCGTCGGGATCCGAGTCGACTGCCTGGAGCAGAGCGAGCAGGGTCGTGGTGGTCGGCCATTCGGGCTTGAAGCCCCTGTAGGTCTTGATGTTCTCGAAGGCTTCGGAGATGACCCTGTTCTGGACGGGGTTGGTGGAGGTATCCGACATCTGATCGTCGACGTCGGTCATGCCGACCTTGACGTATTCGGTGCCGCTCCAGCGGTATGTGTACCCATCGGAAAGGTCGACGTAGATCTTGCCCTCCTCGCCTTCGGCGGGGAAATGGGCGAGGTCCTCGTACTCCTCGATGTCATCAACGTAGCTGGGCAATTCGGACGCGGGGACCTTGCCGCCGTCCAAATCGGCCTTCCCGGCCGCTATGCCCCTTGCGATTATGTCAATGGCCATGGTTCTTACTCCACGAACTTGCCGGTGATGGTCAGGTCGCTGCCTGCGGCGGCGACGGAGACCTTGAGATGGGCCATGCCGGAGACCGCGTACGAATAGATGCCGGGCTTGGTTATGGTCAGCGCGGAGGAGAAATCGGTGAGGTTGATGCCCACCATCTCGAAGTACGTCGGGTCGCTCTCGGTGTCGATGCTCCCCATCAGCTTGACCGGGAACGCGGAGCTTCCGGCGGTTCCCTTGACCTCGATGGTGAGATCGGAATAGGTTTGGTTATTGAAAACCTGACTTTCGTCTTCGGGGACCACGACCTTGACGGTGCGCTGGCCGATGACGTGTACGCCGTTCTTGAAGAAGGGCGTGATGCAGAATTGCTTCATGTAATAGCAACCTCCTGTTTAGAAGGCTTCCCTTTCTCGACTGTGCTTCCCGTCGAGATAGGGAAGCTGCCTGAAATCAGGCGGAAAAGGCAAAAGCCAAAAATCAAATATCATAATTAAAAAAGGCGCGAGAGCGAATGAAAGGCGTCTTTCATTCGCCCTTGCAGGCCTCATTGAACGCGATCACCGCCTTGAGGAGGTCCGCGTCGCCCCATTCGGCGATGGCGGGGACGTCCTTGTTGAGGCAGTGGCTGTCCCAATACGGATGGTCGTCGTAGACGAACGTATGGGACGGGTTGACCCGGGGGTCGAGGATGAAGAGCTCCCTGAGCTCCTCGTAGCGCACCCCGGCCTTGCCGGCCAGCCTGGCGAACTGATTGCAGAAGGAGACCTTCGTCGCGAGCCATGCGTTCTCCATGTATTTGGCCAGCTCGGCGGTCGTCGGGTCGGCCATCACGAAGCGGTGGCGCGCGTCGTAGCATTCCTGAAGGGCCTGCTGCACATAAGCGCAGTCATCCTTGTCTCCCCCCAGGATGGTGAAGTCGAAGTCGAAGTTGTTGCAGTGCTGCGTCCCGCCGTAGTATTCGGGGCTGAACACGATCCTCTTGCCCGGGAATTCGGCGCGGAGCGCCTCGGTGGTCTCAGGGAGGACGGTGGATTTGAGCACGAAGACCTTGGCCTTCGCCGTGGACAGGACGTCGCGCACGGCGCTCAGGTCGCACGCGGCGGCGGGGGTGCGGGGGGTGTCGACGCATATGAATGCGATATCCGCCTCAAACGAGGGGTAAACGAAATCATAGAGCACCCTCCTGCCCTCTCCTTCATCTATATCTTTGTATTTGTCGTATACCCAAGGCTCCAAAGCGCGGAGCTCTTCGGCGAGGTTGTGGCCAACCACGCCGTATCCGACGATCAAGATCTTTCTATCCATAGATAATCCTTTCCAAGATCCGCTCCAGCTCAGGGCTCCAGCCCTCGACGCTGTTGCATATGAACTTGATGTTGGGATCGGCGATGGCTGCAGAGAGTTCTTCGTCAAATCCCTTTTTACTCCAAACGCCGAATCTGATTTTATCATCAGGAATGGGGACTTCATGCCGAAAAGAATTAAAATAGATATCCTCTATCACAAAACTATTATTCCTCATATCGTATTTATCCCATAATTCCTTCAGTTTCTCAAACTCAAAATAACAAGGGAAATGAGTTGTATAGTTTATATGCGAGAATCTTTCTTTCTCTAACAATTGGCGAGTCTTCCATTTATCATGTTTCCAGAAATACGTTGGGGCTTCCTTCTCTCCCGTGAAATCGGAAGCATGGCTATGTATGGACAGTATTTCTGCCAAACAAAAGGGTTTGATGGCATAATTATCATCCACCATCCATACGAAACCATTGTATTTGTCTTTAAATAGGCGATAAGCTTCCTCCATTTTATGCTGTATATCCAAATGAGGATTGTATTGCCCTTCATGTTTAGGGATCTTCTCCAATGGAATAAACTCAACCCAATCTCCAAATTCGGAAATGAGGTCGGAAGGGCAATCCCCTATGACGACAAAATGATATTTCGACGTGCAAAATTTTTTCCAGGCGCGCAATGCCAACTGGATTTCATTCCCTTGCGCCCTAAGAGAAACATATGGAAGCAATACCAACAATTCCTCTGTGACTTCAGACAAAAGAATGTCTTTATAGGGAAGCAAGTCGGGATTAATATCAAAAAAAGCATCATAAGTACGCCTGAACCCCATAAAATAGCCACGAGTTTTCTTTTTCCAAACATATTCTTCCCAAGACCTTGTAATATAATGTCTTATATATATTCGAGAAAAAGTATGGGCTTTCCTGTCTCGGACAAATTCCGTATTGCAAAAATTGCATTTATCGCTCGGTTGATGGACATTATCCCAAAAACCTGGATTATATTTATGCATATTGAAAACCAACTTCTTACAGAAACTATCGGGGTAAGGACCTGGAACAAAACCTTTGATCGGTTCCGTAAAAACATCGAGAACCCCTTGTCTGCTGTAATCCGGTGTTTTCAAAAAGCCATTTGCCCCATAACATTTCCATTCGAGAAGAACTGCATCATAATCTGCATAAGAGGAAAGGAGGGCGTTGAGATCGCCCTCCTTCCCCAAAGTGATAAACTCATCAACGTCTATCGTAAAACACCAATCATATAAAAAAGATTTTTTCAGAAAAGACAATGCGAAAGGGAAATACCTGTTCTGAGGATTGTCTCTTTTAGTCGTTTTGAGATCCGTAACTCTTTTAAATATATAATCGGGAAGCATATCGACAAAACGATATAATGATACTTTATCCGCATATTTTGATATTATATCCTGATGAGATAAGCTATCAAGGTCCTCAAAGAGAAAAATATGCTCAATGCCCAGATTTAGATGGTATGACAGCCACTCCTCTAAATACAAATGCTCATTTTTGATGATAGTGGCTATACAGCAAGACATACATCAAAATGGCTGTTAATCACCGGATCCAGAGCCACCGGAGAAATAATCTTCCAAATTGACCTGAGTCGTGACGCCGTCTCCATCGAGAATTTCTATATGAATCAATCTCTCCGCATAAAAACTTCGTAAGACATTTTTCAGATAAGTATCATCCCCGCTCAATTGGTTTATCGGATTCGGGTAGTGGACGAGTATGTGGCCATCAAGCTGATCGTTATAAGAGAAAGCGTCTGGCTCAATCTTGGTAACGGAAGCCGGTATTTCGATCGATTCTAGATTGGTATAGGAGAAAGCATTGTATTCAATGGTTTCCAAATCCTGCGGCAAAGCAACCTGAACCAGACCGCTGTTCGCAAATGCGCCAGATCCAATTAAAGTATATCCGTCAGGGATTGATACACCCGTAAGGCTCCTGCAGCCAGCGCAAAGATTGTCGGGAATTTCAACCAACGATCCAGCGGGGGGAAAGTGAATAGAAGTTAAGCTTTCGCAATTATTAAAAGCACGTTCTCCTAAAGAAACAATGGAATTGGGAAGCCAGACGGAAGAAATGCTGCAGGAATCAAAAGCAGCCTCCCCTATCTTCGTGATCGAAGAAGGAATTTCGAGGGAATCTATCCCGATTCCGAAGAAAGCATTATCTTCTATGGAAGTAACGGTCGACGGAATAACCGAATCGCTGCTGCCTTGAAGCAGTTTATTGCCAACGGTTTTGATCAAGCAATTGCAATTGTCCCGGCTATCGTAAGCATGGTTCCCAGGATCGACAGCAATCGATTGCAGAGTGGTGCATCGGAAAGCGCCATCCCCTATTTCGGTGGTCGCAGAGGGAATATTGACAGAAGTAATCATCGCTCCCGCGAAAGCCAACTCTCCAATGCGCGTAACAGTTTGCGGAATAGAAAAAGAAGACAGAGAACGGCAATTTGCGAATGCATAATCGCCAATCGTCGCGATGTCTCCCAAAAAGGTCACTCCCGAAAGATAAATGCAGCTACTGAAAGTGCCGGTTTTTATACTAGTGATTCCCGAAGGTAAGGTAATGGAAGTAAGCCCAGTATCGTTAAAAGCCCCTCCTCCTATGTCAATAAGGTTGGGAGGAAGATTCACTGTAGCGAGAGAAACACAATCTTTGAAACAGTTATTTGGCAAAGTAAGAAGCTCATCCGAAGTAAAAGTTGCCGAAACAAGCTTCGAGCAATCCGCGAATGCAGCCTGATTCATGACAGAAGCGTGGTAAATCAGAGAATCTATTGGCGTATAATCAAAAGCCCTCGATCCCATCGAGGTAAGGCTGGATGGAATCGTTAGCGAGCCAGTAAGGCCATAGCAACGGAAGAAGGCATATTCTCCAATGGTTTGCAGAGAAGAGGGGAAGGCGAGGTTTGCGTATTTTAATTTTTCACAACCATTGAAAGCGTTGCTGTGGATATAACTTAGATTCGGAGGAACATTGATTTCTTCGAGTTTCCTGCAATAGTAAAAAGCAGAGAAGCCAATTCCGTAGACGGTAGAGGGGAAAGTCACTTTACGGAGAATATTGTTATCGCCAAATCCGGGACTGCAAAATTTCGATGGTATGAAAGAGATACCTTCTGGAAGGGCAATCGTACGGGCATACTGCCACATATCATTCGTATCAATGGTTTTGTTGGCGCTCGCAAAGGCCGTCACCGTTTCATTGCCAGTGATCTCCTGATTCATATCGTCAACGGTCAAGCCTTCTGTGCCTCCGTTGACCTTACGGGTAAGGTCCGCTGTCTTTTCAAGCAATGTACGGAGTTTTTCAATATTTTCGCTCATATTAGAACTCCTCCTGCATCAATGCATCAAGTTCGGGATCTTCTCCGCCCCCCTCAATCGTGGATATCTCCGTCGCGAAGTCGAGGGGACAAATAGGCTCAACGGAGCTTTTCTTTTCGCGGATCGCGTCCGCGACGTCGGTGAAGACGTCTGTTAATGTCTTTTTATCAGGCATATTAACTCTCCTTCAGCCATCAATAAGTGGCCTCTAGCGCGTCATCGATCGCGGCGTCGATCATGGCCTGGACCTCTTCGGCGCTGGTCTTGGCAGCCAAAAGATCATTGGTCTCGGACTTGGTATAATAATCACTAAGGTCCTGTCCCCCGATCTGAACGTATTCGGTTCCTCCCCAGCGATAGGTGTATCCCGTCGACAAGTCGACGTAAATCTTATCGGCTTCGCCCTCTTCGGGGAATTCGCTCATGGAAGCATACTCGACGACGTCGTCGACGTAGCTCGGGAGCTGGGATGCTGGAACCTTGCCATCCACGAGGTCGGCCTTGGCCGCGAGATCCTCCATGGTGGGAACGGTCTCGTCGCCCAATTCGATCCCTTCCTCGACTTCGGCCTCGACGGGTTCATGCGCGCCGGCCTCCGCGACGACCTGATAAGTCTTGTTATCATCGAAATCGCGGGCAATCAGATGAAGCTCATTTTCATCTCCGACCCAACCTGCGGCGGGGATCAAAGCCTCGGAAGCCCCTTCATCGATGATCGAGAAGAGGATGGAGTCACCGGCGTCGTAGGCGCCGCGCACCTTGACGAAATCGGTATCGGGCCTGATAACGCCGTTCTCGAAAACGACGACGTAAGAGCCGATACCGGCTCCGCCGCCTAAAGTGAATAAAGTAGAAGTCATGGTTTTTCTTTACCTCCTGTTGGTTTCCTTTTAATTCGCGAGAAAATACAGAAAAACCAGGCCCTTCTCGCATAGGGGCCGGCTATTGTGCATGAAAACGCGCTTTTATTCGATTTATGCGGGGTTTTTCGATTGTTCAATAGATCTGAGCTTCATTTTCAACAAAGCGTTTTCCTTCTTCAGGAGCCTAAGGTCGTTCGGATAATGCTTAAGCGGCTCTTTTATGTATTCCAGCGCCGAATCGATATCGCCGAGGCCGGCGTACGATACGGCCAATATTTCCTGGGGCCAACCCAAAAAAGTATAAGGAAGCTCGAACCAATGATAATGACGATGGCACTTGACCAACGCGCCTTTGGCGTAAGCTCTGGCTATCTCGTAATTATCCAAAGCATTGTAGACTTCAGCTATGAAAAGATACGGCTCGAAATACGTATCATCGTGAGCGATGAGCTCGTTGCCATATGCGACGACGGATGAATAATCCTTCTTCGCCAAATATATCGACATGCACGAGACCAAACAGGCATAATATTGCGCTTTATGGCTTTCGTCTCTGATATCAGGCATCCCAAGTATGGCCTTGAATTCCTCAAGAGCCTCATCCAGTTTATTCGTGGTAAGCAATTCCCTTGCGTACAGATATCTGGCATGGGGGTCTTCGGGAAGCTCTTCCGCGCCCATCTTTATGAGGCCGGGATAGCTGGCGCGCGATTTCTCCAAATCCGGATAATGGCGCAGAACGATTTGCTGATCCAGATCAAGACGGCGCTCCTCGATTCCATCATTTGGGGTCAATATCTCATGCACTGGGTATTTCCAATGATAATCGCGGGTCGTTATCTTATCATAAAAGAATACGTCGGCCGGCTCGTTCATCTCGTTCGTTCCCCAAACATAGACATATCTCGCTCGATTGTATTTCCCCTCTCCCCAATTGCTGCGGATGACATCGGCCCATCCTTTGTCGAATCTCTCATCGAAATCCGTGCAGACCAGGACATCGGCGTCATCGGGAACCAATTTCATGGATTCGTTTCTGGCGACGTCGAAACGCCAAGGGGTTATGTTTTTGCGGATGACCTTCGTCACCCTAGGATCCGAAGACAGTCTCTCATACGATCCATCAGTAGATCCGGTATCCAAAACGACGATGTAATCGGCTTCCGACATATTGTCGAGCCATGCATCTATGAATTTTGATTCGTTCTTGCAGATCGCATATACGCATATCTTAATAGGCATTTCGGCCTCCTTTCGCTTCGCTGTTCCCCTTTGCGAAAAGAAAAAAAAGAAAGCGGCGAGACGCCGACTTCGAAAAACTAGCAAAGGGAAACAAAAAACACAAAAACCCCCGCCGAGGCTCGTAGCCGGGGCGGGGGCGATTTTCAGCTCTCCTCGTTCTCAGCGAACGAAGAGCATTTCTCGCAATCCACCAATATATTGCAATGGGTTCTGGAACAATACCTCTGAAATGGGCAATTATGCTTCAATATCTCGCAAGTAAAGCAGAAATCATTCACGCGCTTGGCGTTTTTGCATTTAGATGGATGCTGAGGGTCTTTGGCCATCTTAGGCGGCCCGATTAGGCCGCGACGGTGACGGTAGCAGTAAGGCCGGAGCCGTCTTTCGCGGTGATGGTGTTGGAACCGCTGGTAGAGAAAGCGCCGCCGACGAGGGCCGGGCTGAAGCTCAAGAGGTTGTTGGAGATCAAAGTCGCATTGTTCTGTCCATCGATGCCGTAAACGACTGGGATGGCATTGGCTTTGAGGGATTCATCCAAGACCTCGAGAGAGCGATAGCGATCACCGAGCGTCTCATTCTCGTAGTTGATGATGATCTTGTAGAGATACGCGCCCCTGGAGTCGCATCCACCGATGGTGCCCATGGCGGAGCCGCTCATGTTGACGGTCTGGTTAGAGGACATCGCAGCAGCGAAATCCTGTCCACCGTTCAAGCGGAACCTGGGGATCTCGAATTGGACGGAGCCGGCAGCAGCGCCATTGGAGGCATTGCAGGCATCGCCGGCGAAGAGCGGGGTCGTGATGACGAGGAAGAGCTCTTCGGGAACGAAGTTCGCGTAGATCTTCGCTTCGACGGCGCCGGAAAGGCCAGTGGCGAGATAACGGACGGTGACGCGGGTAGGAGTCTCACCGAGTTTTGCGGTGTTGAGGGTCACTTCCTTGTCGCTCAATTCGCTTTCTTCGGCCAAAACCCAGTTATTCTTGCCTTCGGAAGCGTACCAGACAGCGGTCTTGGAACCGGTGTCGCAGCCGAAACCGATGCTGGAAGGGGTATGGCTGAGAGTGACTTTGCCAGTGGCAACGTCGAGATTTTCGCAGACATAGGCCTTGCCTTCGGACTGGAAGTCAGCGCCGAGCTGAGCGCGGATGTAGGCTTCTTTGAACATGATGTCGGTGAGGGTGATCTCAACGGAGGTATCATGGTAGAAGCGGGTGATGATGGGGGCGCCTTGGCCGCCGCGAAGGTCGTCGGCGGACACGGTGGTGTTAAGGCCTTGGTCGGTATTGGTCGTGGAAACGAAAGCCAACTCCAATTCGCCGGCGTTGTTCCTGCGGAAAGCGCTGACGGAACCGACTGAGCCAAGGAAATAATTGTTTTTGTCCATAGATCTTAATTCTCCTTTATATCCTACTATGGTATTTGGGGAGACGAAGGTTCTTGTGGATACGATGGTCGATTGACGATCACCGCTGACGATGGTTGACATAAGATCGCATCCTCCTCTTCTTTATACCATATGGGGAAACAGATTGAACCGGTCGGCGTCACCCGGCTAGGGCGGCGTCGGCCTGTGCCGCGCTTAGAGCCTTGTAGTCATCTCCATACATGTCACGGTCGTACGTGTATATCCAATGTTCCAGAGGCTTCCCTTTCGGCGGCGTCACCAAGCCCGTCATGTACGCGAGCTTGGTTATCTGATAGTTTATCAGTGCATCCACGGTGGACAAGGCCATCGAGAATTTCCTGACGGACATATCCCATATCTCGGCGAGTCGGTAATTCGTCGAGACTGATAGGGCTATGACCTTCTTCTCCACGGATGCGTGGAGATCATTCTGCTTACGTTCCATCTCGAGCTTCATCTCCCTGTCCTTCTTGAGTGCCGGGTCAACCCAGCTCTCGTCCCGGTAATCGGGGAGATTCTGGAAAAGCACGATTTGACGGAATCTGTTGAAATCAGAGGAATTAATGGGATGGCCGTCTATCACTAAACGGCTCTTCCCATCTTCCCCTTTGTCGAGCGAGACCGTCGGTCTAAGCTCCTCCCCGTCATCGGGGCACTTTGGCTTGGCGGCTTCCCGAAGGGCGATGAGCCCTTCTTCCGTCCCGAGGGAATCGGGATGTTCCTCCACATATCTTTTGGCAGATTCCTCGGAGGCTTTGGCGAGCGCCACGGCCTCCTCGCTCCCGAACGGTATCAGCTTCCCGCATTTCGGGCAGCGGTATCCGCTCGGTATTCCGAAGCAGACTTTGACCAAATTGGTCAATCTATAAGACCAGAGAGGCCCTTCCTCCCCCGACAGCATCTTGACGAAGTAGTCGAGGTTGGACATCCTGATCCCCTCCAGAGTCTTGTTCTTATCCAATGTGAGGCAGCTCGTCGCGTCCAGGAATATCTCATAGTCCCTGACCGTCGCAGGGCGTATCGCCAGGCCGCAGAACGGCACCGGCTCATCCATGCGGAAGTAGGTGGTCTCATAGGCCATGAGCTCCTTCGCGATGTCGGGGTTTACCCCCTTGTATTTGTCTTTTTCCATATGCCTTCGCCTCAGCAGGCATATTGGGGAGCCGAAGAGACTCCCGACATTCCCATGACCATCGATATGCGGTGGCCATAGAACGACCCCTTGTTCCACAGCGATACCTTCACGCCGGCCTTGGCTTTTTTGCCATCGGCCATGAAAAGGTAGCCGACCCCATCCAGGTAGATGCCGTTGAATTCGGCCATCACATCCTTCATGAGGGCGGTGGCGCGGTTCTTGACGGAAACGACGAGATTCCCCTCCGCGTCCGAATCGTTGGGATTCGCATGCGGGTTCAAATCTGGATCGCCATTTCCCCTGACCACGCTGGTTTGGGAATGGACAACGACCTCGAAGTTGACCACGACCTCCGAATTCATCCTATCTAAAGGATAGATCTCGGAGACGTAGACGTACAAAGAGGAACCTTGTTCTTTCCACGCATCGTCGACGAAGGGCGCCAAGAAGACGCGAGCCGCTTTGGTCGCGTCCGGGGCACCGTTGTCCCCGGTGAAGACTAGCTCCTCCTTCTCCTCCCTCGTAAGGGCCGGTTTGGATAGGGCTCCCTCATCCGCGTATTTCAGCAGACGCCAGATATCTTCCGCCAAGCACGACTTCGAGCCTATCAGATGCGTTATGATCTTGGCTTCGATGCCGTCCAGGTTGGAGAACCTGTTTGCGCTTTGGTATTTTCCGCTGTATTCCATGCCTTCTGCCTCCTAGCGTCACAAGCCGCTCATCCTCATCGAGAACGACACCGAATAATCCTCGGAGCCGCCGTACTCGGATGCCGGCAAAGTGGCGGTGATCCTTATCCCGCCGTTCAGATACTGCTTCTTCCTCTTCAGGGAGAACGAATTGCCGCTGACCTCGAACTCGACGTATTTCGCCGGGTCGACGCCGCTTGGCAGATTCTCCAATTCATAGGAGAACGCGAGGGCCGCCTGGATCTCCTGGCCGCCGACCAATGGCCGGGCGGAGAAGACCGTCGCCTCGGTGGGCGCGGACGAAGGGATGACCTTCGGCGCCGTCCACTCTATCGCAGCTTCCCCGGGCTGGCCGGATGGCTGCATGATGACGTCATGGCTCTCGTTGTAAGCGATCAGAACGTCGCCGAACTCGTCCTTCTCGGACTTCTCGGTGATCTCCAGGTACAGGATCATGAGGCCTGGGTCGTGTGGATCGTCGGTCGTGCGGGAGTAGAATTTGTTCAAACCCTTCACCCTATAGACCTGATCGTATCCCACGACGAATCGCTGGTTAATGTAGAAAGTGGCGGTATGCGCGTTGTGCTGCATGACCGCAGTGAGCTCGGATTCGGGGGACACCGCCGTCTGGCTGTCGTAGATATCGACGCCTTTCAGCTCCCCGCCGAATATGACCGGCTCATAATAGGCCCGTGATATGCCCCTTTCGTCCGTGAGTCGGAAGCCAAGCCGGCCGTTGCACCTCGTGACGACCACCGATGTGGCGGGCGACGCATAAGATGCGTTGGTGGCGAGCCAGATGCTCCTCTCCTCGGGCGGGATGCCCTCATCGAACCTCTCTGAGAAGCGGAATTTGCTTCCGATCCGGAAGCGCTTCTCGCTTATGTCGCGGAACACGAGCCTCCTCGTGTCGTCCGAATACGGCTTGTTCTTGTCGCTGCGGACCTTCTGGTCCCTGACCTCGATCCATTCGAAGTCGCTCTTGCCCCAAGACGCCTCGTATTCGACGTCGACGACGTCGGGCGCGTATTTCCATTCCGCGTCGTATTTGTCCTGCAATTCCCTTCTGAAGAAATTGCGCTTATCCCTGTTCTTCGGGGTGCTGGACAGCGTCACGTATCCCGCGACGCACCCCTTGGAGATGTCGGTGACTCTGCCCATGGGTCATTCCCCCTTGGGCCTGCGCGCCTTCGGGCGCTCGGTTCCTTCTATCTCCCGGATAAGGCCATCTATCACTCCCCTCGATTCGAATATCTTGTTGCGGATCACGCGATGCTCAAGGGAGAGGTACGCGTTTTCCATGTAAAGGCCGTTCAGCTTGACGATGACCGACGAGAGCCGGTTCCCGAAAAGCCAATCGGCGGATCCGATATCGAACATCAGGCCTCCGAAGAAAAGCCGCGCAGACGCGCCGCCGTCCCTCTCGGCCTCTATGAGGTTCAGGAGCTTGATGAGTTGGGTACGGACGCTTTTTAGGTACTCGACCTTCTCCCCGTCCGTGAGGGATACGGCGCACAGCGCCCCTTCCAGTTGCTCCGACATGGTCGTCACTTCCCGAAGCGGCTGCCACCCAGCGGGGTGGCGTATATGCGCCAATTCAATTGGGACTCAAGGCTATCCATCTCGCGTTGGACGCGGATATGCCATTCCGATTTGGCCTGCGCCGAATTAGCCGGCGAATAGAACGAGAGTTCCGCGTTGGACAGGATGTTCCTGATCTCAAGCGCGCGGTTCATCTCGTTGAAGCTCCACGCGACGGCCACCGAGGTGGCGAGGATGTTCATGACCTTGGACATGATCCCGGCGACGTTGTAGTCGCCGCGAAGGCCAAGGTCCGAGAAATCCTCCGTGAAAGCGCCGGCATAGTACCATGCAACCGACGCCACGGATCCCTCGGGGACCGGCTCCGGGAAAGTCACTTTCCCGGTCTCCGGATCGTAGGAACCCCCAATCACGGGGAATCCGTTCACTTTGTAGGTGAACGAAGACCCTGGGGTCGGCGTGGTACTCAAGCCATAAACGGCTGACCCGTCCCCGTCAAACTCCTCCAGGGAGCCTTGAGGGGCGGAATAGACCGCGAGTTTGTCTGCTATCGCGATCGGGTGGGTGAATTCCTCCTTGCCTTTTATGAGGTAAGGGCGCATGGACTGCTGGAATCCCACCGGATCCTCGACGTACATCCGCCTGATGTCGGGGTCATCGAAAAGGTTGACCGCGAGATCGAAGATTTCGCTGAATGGTATCATTTTCAAAGATCCCTCCTATCGTGCTGATCTTAGAGATTTTCCCTGATCGGCCAAAATCACTTGATCGACATGAAGTCGCGTGGCTGGATTTTGGTGGGAGCTCCGGAAATCTCGATTGCCTCCCTCGCGAATCCCTGATTCGTGAGGGCGTTCATCGCGAGGACCCTTTCGGTCTCGCGGAAACCGGGCTCTTTGCCCTCGATGAATTTGCGCTTGTAATAGAATATCATGGAAAGGCGCTCGTTCTCATTGACGCATGCCTTCCAGGTCTTCTTGAGCTCATCGATGGACATGGTGCCCAAGCGGTTGAGGACGGACGGCTTCAAAGCGTATTCGTCCTGGGTGCGCAAGCCCTTCTTGGCCGCAACCCCGATATCGTCGCGGGAGACCGCTAGGATGCCTTCGTCGAACCAGGGGCGGTATACGCCGACGATCTGGTCGAACTGATACCTCGGCAAGGAGAACTCCTCGCCGTAGTGGGTGCAGCGCAATGTGATCCCCGGCACCTTGTTCAGGATGCCTGGGGAGTCGGAGAGGTAGACGAGGGTCACGTAATCGCCTCCGGGATTCGCCGTCTTGGCGATTTCCTTGGCCGCGAGCTTCGCTTCCAATTCCGCTATCTTCCCGTCGCTTTCCGCCTTCTGGGCGGCGAGGGCCTGGGCCACCGCCTTGGCGATGAGCTCATTCAAGACATCCTGCGTGACCGCGATTTGGGCGGGGTTAGATTCGGGAGCGGCTATGTCCTCGACCTCGGGGGCTAGTTCCTCAACCGAGACGGGGACGGGTTTCTTTTTGTTTTCGGACATTCGAGATTCCTCCTTTTGCTTCCTCAAGTTTCCTCATATAAATGGGGAAAATCCGAATCCGGCCCTCCTCCCGATCGGGGAAGAGGGCCGAAAACCAATTAATTAAGTAATGATGAATTGACCATCAGAGAATAAAAGATTTTTGCGAAAAATCTATGAAAAACTACGATTAAATGTCAAGTTCTAAAATTAAAGCTTGACAGTTCCGCACTTCGAGCCAACTATGGCGCTCACTCCACACCTCATATTGGTGATGAGGCCAAGACGGACGTCGGTGGTATCTTTGGGATCTTCGGTGATGGAGATCTGGTTTCCTTCGAAGACGATCTTGACGGGCTTGTCGCCTGCGACCGGGATCATGTAGATGCGGTCATCGGGGAGGACGAAGGTGCCGGTGGAATTGACGGTGCCGGGGACCAAGACGTTGTCGATGGCGATCAAGGGGATGCCCTGGAACTGATCGAGGTAGCCGACTTTGTTCATTTCCTCGCCGACCTCAACCTGGAAGTTGCCGTTGAGGACAACGTTGGAGAGGGCGACTTTGGTGCCGATGGCGATGACGTTCATTCCGCCGTTGGCGGCTTTGACGCGCTGGGCGAGCTTGGTCCAGTCGTCGGCCGCGACGCCGTTGATCTCATAGGCAGCGCCATAGAGGGTGGTGGCGGCGGTCAAGCCTTTGACGGCCTTGATGAAGACGTAGGCAGCATAGGAGCGCGCGACTTTGACGGCATAGTAGCCCATGTCGAAGCGGCCTGCGGCGAACGGATACCAATCGATGTGGGATTGGATGGCGACAGCATGGGTATGGACGGTGAACTCGTCATCGTACATAGGCTGGCTGACGCTGTCACGGATGCCTTCGGCGATTTCCTTGACTGCGAAGAGATCGTTGCTCTCGATCTTGAAGTCGGCGGTGTCGCCGAAACCGATCTGACGGACTTCCGCGATGAAGCGGGAGAAGATGTCATTGGAGACCTCGGGGATGATCGCGTTGACGACCTGGGCGAGGACGATCTCAAAGTTGGAGCGGACGACGGGGTTCGCGCGGACCTGAGCCTCGGAGAAGAGCTTACGGGCGGCTTCGCCTTGCTCCTCTTCGGGAAGCTGGCTGATGCGGGACGCGAACTTGGTGTCCAAGATGGCGTATTTGGCCATGGCGTTGCAAAGAACGGTGTTCTTGGCGTCATAGTCAGAGGCTTTGGCATTGCCATAGGTCTGGCGGGCCAAAGCGAGGGAGCCTTCGATGATGTCGATCGCCTCTTGGGTGTCGACGGCGGAGGCGTTGTAAGAGAACTGCTTGATCATAATGTCTGTACCTCCGTTAGATTAAAGAGCGACGACTTCGACAAGGTACATGTGACCTTGGCTGCGCATGCCAGTGGTGAGCTCGCGGGCGATCTGGACGCGGATCATGTATCCGTCGTGCTGAGATTCGTCAGCGACTTTGGCGTGGGTGAATTCGCCGGCCGAGATGCCATAGCCATCTCCGATGGCAGGCTCGGTCTTGAAGTTGGCTTCGCCGAGCCAGAACTTGTCGTGGAGGGCGGGGCGACGGACGCGGGTGACCTGTCCGGCGGGGACCTTCAAGCCATAGAGCTTGAGGCCGATTTTGTATTCGTTCTCGCCGATTTCGCCTTGGGAAACGCCAGCATAGTCGATGAGGGCGAGGTCCTTGGGTTCAGCGGCGGGAGCTTTGGCGTCGTAGACGTCATATTCGAGACCAGTGGCGGAATAGGTGTCATCCGCATGGAGGTTGCCGAGCTCGACCAAGCCGCCGTCCGGGGCTTCGATCGGATCATCGTTCTCGTCGAGGACGATGGCTCCGGCAAGGAAAGTGCGGACATCCTGGCTGGCCATCTTTCCGGCATGGAATAAATTTTGAATAGCCATAATTGTCTATATCTCCTTTGTTTTATGTTCCAAAATGCTTATTTCTTCGCCTTGTACCCCATCCTCACGAACGGGTCGCGCGACACGGCTTCGGCTTCCTTGTCGCCCATGTTCGGGACGGTGGTCAACGGCGCGATATACGCATTATTGGCTCTTGGTGTGGAGAGCGCGATCTTGCCGACGGCAAGCGCGATCTCGCTTTCGAGCGCCTCGAAGGTATCGATTTCCTTCTTCTCGCAGCGCTCCAACAGGGCTTTCGCGGCTTCTTCGCCGAGATGGCCCTTCGCCTCTTCGATCTTCGATTCGGCCTTCTCCATGAAGGCGGAGAACTCCAATTGCTTCTTCTCCTCCATGAGCTTATCGAACTCGGCCTGCAGCGCCTCGAGCTTCTTCTTCTCGCAGACGCATGGGTTCTCCCCGCATTCGGGGCATGGGGCCTCATAGGATTCGCATTTCTCGCGGTACGATTTGCATTCCTCCTGCATCCTGCAGAACTCAGCATAGAGCTCAGGAAGCGAGCAATGCTCGGCGAGCTTGCACTCGAACTCCTCTTTCTCCGGATCTTCGGAGAATCCTTCGGCGCTGACGACGGCCAGAAGGCTTCCTAGTTCGGCTACGTTCTCCAAAGCGCACGCCTTCATGCGCTTGAGGGTGTTCAAGATGAGCTTCTTTCCGGGGAAGCTGTCATCCAGCTCCTCATAATGCTCGATGGCCCTGTCGCAGTCCATGGCCGCGTAGTTCTCGCGGTCGATCATCCATGCGAGGTCGCAGATGATCTGGGACTGAGGGTCGACTTTAGGCTCCTCGCCTTCGGGGACGACGTCGAAGTTCTCTGGCTTCGATTCATCCTCATGGGCTGGATCGCCTTCATGGGCCTCGTTATTCTCGGGCTTGTCCTCAGGTTTCTTATCCTCGGGCTTGTCTTCAGGCTTATCCTCAGGCTTGTCCTCAGGTTTGTCCTCAGGCTTTTCGTCTTCGGGCTTCTTGTCCTCGAACTGCCCTAGATCCTGGTTGTCTTCCATTGGGTTTTCCTCCTTGGTTCGGAGCGTGGCATCCAATGCCTCATACGCTTGCATGAGGGCGTGGCGCTGCCTCTCGTAAAGGTTGCTGGAAATCACATCCAGCACGGAGAGCTGCGCCCCTTCGATGCCGGGCTCCACTTTCTTTCCGTTGCGGGAACCAAGGATGGTGATTCCCTGCAGAACGTAATCGTTGATCTTGAGGACCCCGTTCGGGAGCTCCTCGTAATCGGTTATGTCGACCTCGACGGAGATGTTCTTCGTCGGGCCTCCGGTCAAGGCCGCCTTCTTGGCGTCCTCTATGAGCCTCTTCACCTGGCGGTAGGAGTATTGCGTCCACAGGGCGCACGTTATCTCCGTCCAGTACAGGCCGGTTTCCTCGTCGTAGACGACTTCCTTCCTGTCTTTCCCGCGTATGGTGCCTATCGGCCTTTCCCCCCTGGCCCCCAGGGTGTCCCAGAAGTCCATCCCGGTGCCGGGATCGTTCTTCCATTCGCCGTTGTGGCTGACGAAGTCGCCGTTCTCGAAGTAGGCCAGGATCGGCTTGTCGTCGTAAGACGCCAACGCCTTCTCCTGCGCTTCCTGGGTGAACCACGACCCGTTCCTGTTCGGATTGGCGGAGCTAACGGTCCTCATGGACAGCTCCAGGAAATCCTTTCCGAGCAGCTTCTTTATCTCGACCTGATTCGGGTCGGCTTCCAAAAACATCTTCTTCATGTCGCCCCTCCTCCTGTCATTGGGCCTTATGCCCCGCAGCCAGCTTCTCATCCTCATTGGTGAAGCACGCCGCGGCGGCGATCCCCTCCGCCACCTTCGAGGTGTGGATCTTGATCGCCTTGTCCGTGATGCCCTCGGGGATCTCCCCGTAGTATTCGGCCACCACGAACCCTATATCGTAATCCTTGCACACATCCCTCACCGGGAATATCGCTACCGACTTCGTCCCATGGGACGTGAGCCAGGAATACGTTATCGGATCCTTCTCCCGGAACTTCTCGATGTCCCGGTAGAATACCCTCCCATCTTTCTCCAAAATGGAGTCCAGCGCGGGGAGGAACCCCCTCGGTATGGATTGCAGCTGAGGCATCAGCGGCTCCATGCCGTAGTCCTCATAAGCCTCGTTTATCAGCGACATCTTGGGAAGGCTGATGCCGTTGTTGCTCCACGCGCCGTTATGGTATATAACGAAGTACGCGCGCGAGCATTTTATGCCCTTGACGAGCTTCTCGAGGTTCATATGCACGAAGTTCGTGAACTTGGACGTCGCCGTCTCCTCCTCCTGGGAGTGGATATGCGACTGCCCCTTTATCAGGGCCTCCAAGGCCATGGCGAACTTCTCGTCCTGCTGCTTCGCCCTCTCATCCTGCTGCTTCTGCCTCTCGGCCATCGCCTGATCCTGCGCATCCTGCCTCTTCGTCATCTGATCCTGGAAGGACTCATTGCCCTTCTTGGTCATGTTGTAGAGGACGAACATTATCACAATGGCGGCGAGGAAGATAGCGCCCTCGATGCCGTATTTCACCCAATCAGGGTTGAACACGGCCTCATATGAAAGGGGCATCTTATTTGATGTATGAGGTGTAATCCCCGATATGCACGTTGAGGGAATCCGCGCCTATCGATTTCACCGCGTCGCGCCATTCGATGGCCTGCTTGCGGTAAGGGAGCACCTTCTCGGTCATGAAATTCTCGAAGAAGACCTTGACCTCGATCTCCCCCGAATCCTCTGCGGCGGAGATGGCTTTCGCCGTGATGCCGCGAAGCTCGTCGAAATAGGCGACGAGCCTCTCGAAGCACTGCTCGGGCTCCATCTCCTCGACGTTGTCCGGCAGCGCGTATCTGACGGGACGGGCCTCGAGCTCGTCCATCAGGTCTGAAACCTCATCGGCCCATGCGCCCATGAGATGGGCGACCGGCCCGTGCACGGCGCTTTCGAGCCGCGCGTAGTTGCGGTGCTTGAGGTTATAGCAGATGTTGTCGATTATCGCGTTCCCGTTGAATAGGAACTGCAGATACCTGTTCATCATCTCGGTTGTCTGATTGTCCATAAGCGATTATCCTCCGATCACTCGGCATGGTCCTCGAGGATCTCCTCGAGGCAATGCTCACATATCCTTTCGCCTTCCTCCACATGCCTTTCATGGCAGATGGGGCACATCGCCTCGGCCGTCTCGCGGCCGGCGGCGGTATTGGAGCCGGAATCCCTTGAGACCCCGGTGGCGTCCGAGGTTATCTGCCCTTCGGGGATGGCTGGGCGCCCGACTTTGCCGGTTCCGCCCTCCTGATCCTCTCCCGCGTCCTCGACCTTGAGCTCGTGGGCCCTATCCATGGTCATGGTGCGGAACAAGTCGTATATGCCGAGGCTCGCGACGTATCTCGTCAGCGCCTCGGCGTCGGTCATGCTTATGCCCTCTCCGGACATGAGCTTGGGGAGGAGGGCGAGGTTGCCCGCCTGGACCTGCTCCTTCACGAAGGACTTCTCGTCGTCCGCGAAGAAGATGTCTCCCCATATCCTGACCTTCCACCTATGCTTGAACCCAAGCCCGTACCTCAGGATGTAGTTCAGCACGTTCTCGATCTGCAGGGTGACGTACCTCTGCTGCTCGGCGACGAGCTTCTCCGCAGCCCTGACCTGCGCGATGCTTGGCTTGTTGGTGGTGATCGTCAAACCCCCCTCGCCGGCGTAGGACACTAGGTTCTCCATGGCGCGGGTGGTGATGTCGCTTGAGTTGACGTCGGCGTTCAGCTGCTGGAGCTTAATGTTCTTCAGCGGCATGAAGTACGCCTCGACGTTGGACGAGGTCATCGAGTTGAACATCGTCTGGAGCCCCATCAGGACCTCAGGCGCGATCTTCGTCTCGTTCTTGTTCGCCCTGGCCCCCTCTATGAACTCGGCTTCGCCCGTGAGGACCGCCGTGAGGGGGGTGCTGGCGATCAGGCCCGCCAGCGTGCCGTAGTCGGTGAGCTCCTGCAGCTTCTGCAGAAGCCCTATAGTGTCCGGCGCCACGAACGGCACGGAATTGTCGCTCGCGAACGTGTACGCCAGATCGAATGGCAAGGTGATCCAGAAGATGAACCTCTCCTGCATCCTGTCGACCATCCTCGACTCTATGGACGAGGACATCGTCGCCCCGTTCCAATCGAATTTGTAGTTCCTGGCCATGGACACGTCGAGGACCTTCTTGCCGTCGGTCCCGTCCCGGACTATCCCCTTGGACAGCATGTCCTCCCACGCGGCGACGAAGAATTCGCCGAAAAACGCGGGATCGTTGCCGATCTGCAGGAAATACGAGAAATCGAATGAGACGGTGTAGCCGAGCTGCCCGATGCCCGTGATCTTGATCCAGTCGGTCGGCAGCTTCTCGAACGCCGCGTAATCGGTCTTGCGGGATTTCCCGGAGCCCGACATGCGCGTGCGCATTATATAGGAGCATTTGCCCTCCCTCTTGACCTGGAGGGCTATGTTCTTGAGCGAATTCGGGACGTTGAGGGTGGCGAGCCAATCATCGGCGAGCGCAGCCTCCGCGCGGAATTCGTCCTTGGAATACGGATCCCCGTCCCCGCCGAGGTTCTCGGGGATGACGAAGTAGTTGTACAGCGGCACGTCGCACGACCTGCGCAGTATGTTGTAGTATATCTGCTGCGAGGACGAAGCCGACATCGCCGCAGAGCGGAGCTGGTACTCGCTCGACCCGGGGTTGGCCGCGAACTTCGCGAGCTGCTCCTTGGGATAGGTCCCGGGCTGCGCGGATAGCCCCTTGACCCTCTGGTTCTGGACGAACGGGTTCGCCCTGTTCCACGCATACAGGTAATTCGTCACGTCGACGCCCCTGCTGCTGAGGTTCATTATGTTGACGAAGGTGTCCCTCCATCTGCGCGACAGCGCCTCTACCGAGGGGCCTTCCTCCATCATGAGGGGCTGGTTCCCGGGCTCATCGAGCACGCTGCCTTCCTGCGCGGGGGATTTTGGCCTTCCGCGCTTCTTCTTTTTGGTTTCTTCGGCCATTCGCTAATCCTCCGTCTCTTCTCCTTCCCCTTCCGGCTCCGGCGGCTCCGGCAATGAGCCGAGCTCCTTCGCTATCAGGGAGTCTATCTCGTCCAGCTGCTGCATCCCTTCCCGGATGGCCTCCCGATTGTCCCTCCCGAGCCGCGTTATGGCGTTCTGGGTCACGAAATCGAAGATCCACCCGTTGATGTCTGGGGATTCCTTCGGAGGGTTCCCGACCCCGTACTCTATCACGACGGAATCGGCGTATCCTGCCTTCTTCAGGAGCCTCTTGACCTTCTTCTTGTCGATCGGGTCCAAGGGCGAGGCGAAGAATATCGCGTCGCCTGGGCACAGTATCGCCCCGAGGGGGGCGAGCGAGCTGAACAGGCCGTCGAAATCGCCGGCGGCGGAATCGAAATCGGCCATGATCTTGCAAACTATCATAAGAATCGTCTCCTTTTCGCTATCCGGGGATCGGGTCCCCCATGCCTTAGGCGGCATTGCCAAGCGTCCTCTTGCGAGGGCGCTTTCCCAACGGCGCCTATATGCGTCAGAAAGGCTTCTTGGATCCGGCGAATGGGTTCGCCGAAGCCCTTTTCCTGCCCCCGCCCGATATGAGCGAGGCCCAGGGCGAGTCCGGCATCTGGGGCTGCTGTTGCTGCCCTTTCGCCTTGCCCGCTGCGGCCATCCTGTCTATGTATGCCTTCTGGTAGTCGATCGCGGGGCCCTCTCCGAGGGCCTCGTCGATCTGAAGCTGCTTCACCCACCAGCAGAACATCGCCAATACGTACACGCGGTCGTCGTGCATCCTGTTCTTCTTCTCCGGCGGCAGGCCGTAAGTGACGTTGCCGGCGGCGGTCTTCGTCTTCACGATGCTGACGGCCTCCTCCTTCATGAGGTCTATCTGGATCATGGCGGCGAGCTCGTCCTTGCCGAGCTTCTTCTCCTCGCGGTAGACCCTTCCCTTCTCGTCCTCCTTGTCTATGACGAGGATGTCGAACTTCGGGGCCTCCACCGTCATCCTTATGTGGCCGGCGGGTATCTCCTCCTTCATCGATTCGAAGAATGAATTCCTGTAAGTGCGGGGCTCGAGGAGCCTGAAATGCTCCTTTATCGCGTGGGGGAACGCCTCCCCCCACCTCTCCATGTCCTTGCAGGTCTCGTCCGTGATGCCGGGATGGGTGATCCCCGCTTCGTCCTGCCAGTCCTTGACGAGCTCCTGGGCCAAACTGGGCGCTTGCCCGCCGGAGCCCGCATCAACTAAGACCATGATGTTCTCGTACGGGGTGCCCTTCTCGCGCCCGTTGTAGTCCCATATCATCGACCTCAGCTTCGCGAGCTGCTCGTCGAGCCTCATCGGCTTGTGGGATCCGTCGGGGTAAGTCACGACCAGATTCACGAGATTGACGATTCTGCCTTCCCATATGCCGTCGTCGTTTTTGTAAACCTCGCCCACCAATACGGGCGAGTTGTCGGACTTGGACGCAGGGTCGTAGCAGAGCACGTATTTATGCTTCTTTCCTCCCCACCGCACATGCGGCACGAAGGCGTCGGAGCAGTCCCTGATGTCGGCGCGCGACACCAGAGAGTCCTCCGCGTTGAAGCGGTCGAATATGTTGTAGTACTCGCGGTTGGCGAGTATCTCGTTCTCGCGCATCTTCCTCTGGACCTCTTCGGCCCCGAGCAATGGCTCTCTGGGCTTTCCGTTCTGGGTCGGATGCATCGGTATGTCGCAGTTTATGTCCGCCACGAAGTAGCGGGGATTCCCCGCGAGCATCTGCTTGAACCCCTCGCGGTACCTCCTGTAGAACTCGGACCCCGTGTCGGAAGCCGATCCTATGTAGAGCCTGAGGTTCGGTATGCCTTTGGGGAGGATGGCGGAATTCACCCCATCCTCGGTCATGACGAAGTCCGCGCTCTGGACCATGAACGGCTCGGTGACGTCGAAGAATTCCCTGTCTATGCTGCCCGCCTCGTCGTAGGCGTTGCAGGTGGACCTCTTGCCTCGGACCGTCTTAACGGTACCGACGACGGCGGAGATCGACGACCCGTTGAGGAGCTCGCACTCGCTCCCCGTCTTCGCGCTGTGGGTGAATCCGTCCGTGTTGGCGTTGGATTTCCTCAACTCGTCGATGAAGACCGTGTTGCGGGTCTTAAGCGCCGCGACGTTCCTCTTGACGATGTTCTCCATCGTCGCGAAGGTCTCGGTCGCCTGCCTGGACACGTAGCTCATTATATTTATTTTCTGCTTGGGGAACAGCAGCGCCCTCGCGCTGAGCAGGTTCCCCAATAAGAAGGATTTGCCCGCGCTTCGCGAGCACACCCATACGACGTATTCCGCGAGCCATGACATCGAGAGGAGCCACCTCTGGTAATCCATCAAGGGGACGCCGAGGCCCCACTCCACGAATTGCACTGGGTTCGATCTGCCCCATTGTATGAGCTTCACGTACCTCTTGACGGACTCCTCGTCCCTCTGGGTCATGTTGTTGTTGGTCAAATGGCTGTAGACGCTGATCATGGGTCATTTGCCTCCGCTGACCATATGGATCTCCTGAGACAGTATCTCCATGATGTCCTTCTCGTTTATCCCCTTGGCGGCGAGCTCCGCCCGGTATTCCTCGAGGATCGCCTGCTTCTCAAGCTTCTCCTCGGCCAGCCTCTTGGCCTCGATGGCCCTTAGGGCCGCGTCGCGGTATTCCCGGACCTTCTCGCACTGCGCGGTCAGTATGTCCGCGTAGTCGGTGCCCGACAGGTTGACCTGGTTGAGCATCGCCCGGAAGCTTATCTCGGCGACCTCCTCGATCGCCTTCGACGTCTCCATGTCGTATATGTTGGGCGCGGCGGGATCGTACCCGCGCTCCTCGCATATCGCCATGACATCGGACAGCCCTCCCCTGCCGTTGGCCCCTATGGCCTTGCCGGAGGAGAAGCCGTTCTCCTTGGTGAGCTTGTTGATGGTGTCCTGCATCTTCGAGATCATCTTGATGCAGTTGTCTATCCTCTCGCGGGTCTCGTCGTCGTCGTTGCCGGATACCTCCAGCTGCGCCATGCGGCGCTGGTACCTCGCGATGGTGGTGTAGTCGTGGACGATCTCGATCGCCGCGTTCCTCTTGGGGATGTCGCGGCGCATCGCGTCCGTGAGCAGGCCGGCCAGGTCCCTGTACATCTGGGGCCTGTCCTCAGCCGGCTCGTCCTCGAAGGGATCGTAGCTGACTATGCTGAGGATCTGCTGCCTGTTCTTCCTGTCCTCTGCGGACAGCGAGAGGACCGTCAGGTCCTCCGAATAGACCTTCTCGAAGTTCTCCCTCTTCAGCTGGGAGAAGAAGGTCAGCCCGTCGAACGCCGGGTCCGACGAGAGCATGTCGAGGTACGTCTGCGGCATGGCGTTCAGGGCGTCGTCGTCCAGAGTCGACGCGCACGCCTTGGCGTACTTCTCATGGTAGAACACGTCGCGCTCGAAGCAGAATCTGAAAAGGGCCCCAGCCACGTCGGCGGGGTCCTCCCTGAGGATCCTCTCGTAGGCCTCCCTGTCCGTCTCGGACGGGGCGCCCCTGTACTCGGAGAACGACGGCCCTCCGGCCGCGCGCCCCCTTTCCGCCTCCTCCTCGGCCTCCGCCATGTCTGCGGCCGCCTCGGCGAAGGACTCGGGGTCCTCCATCATCTCGCTTATCTCGGGCTCGAGCATCCCGGCTAGGCCGTCCATGCCCGTCGCCCCCTTAGGCGCGTATGTCCAGCCCTATCCTCTCCTCGACCAGGTTCTGGCCGTTGAAGATGAGCAGGGTCTGCGAGGGGGCGCTGAAGAGCCTCCTCGACAATGCGTATTCGTCCGTGCCGCAGAAGGATCCGTTGACGATCACCCTGCAGCCCTGGTAGGACTTCAATTTCTCGGAATGGTAGTGCCCCACGACGAAGTAGGACACCTTGATCGGGCCGCCCGGCATCGACGACGCTATCCCGGCTATCTCCTGGATGGCCTGCGTCGGGTTGTCGAGGTGGCCGTGCGCGAACATCAGGCTCTCGCCGTTCCCGAGCCTCAGGAGCCCGAGGGACGGGTCGAGGTTGTCCTCGGGGAACGATATGGACGGGATGCCCTTGAGCCTCGCCTTGAGGAAATGGGCTATGACCCGGCCGAAGTTCTCCGTGTCCTTGCTGTCGCGGTAGTTGGCCATCATCCTGCTGTGGTTGTCGAGGCACCCCCTGTACGTGACGTGGGGGACCGCCGACGCCAGCTTGGCGAGGGCCTCCGCGATGAGCTCCTCGGCGATCATGACCTGCTCGGCCACGTCGTACTCCTGGGAGAGCCTCGCGGAATTGTGTATGAGGCCGTGGATCGCGTCGCCCAGGTCGAGCACGTGGAGGGTCTCCACGCCGAACCTGGCGCATTCCGTGGCCACGTCGGACACCAGCTTCGCCATCCTCTTGGTGGCGATGTCGGCGCTGTATACGTTGCAGAAGCTGTTTATCTGCATGCCTATGTGCATGTCGGACAGGACGAGGACCGCCTCCCTGAACGGGGCGTCGCCCTCCTTCCTCTCATACGGCTCGAACCCGAGGGGGGGCATCTTCTCGGCCGCCTCCTGTATGGCGCGGATGAGGAGCTGGGCCCTGGCCTCCTTGCGGAGGTCGTCCCTGTACTCGTTCATGACGTCCCTGGCCAGGGTCTGCGCCATGTAGAGCTCCCTCTTCTGCTCGGCCACGATCGCGGCGAGGGACTGCCCGTCCGCGTCGCCTATGACCTTGCCGTCGAGCATGGTTACGGTCTTCGGGAGCTCGCCTTTCCTCGCGAGCCTCATCTTCAGCCAGCACCTGAGGGCCTCGCCCTTCTTGTGGCTGTTGCCGGGGTTGACGCCGAGCCTCTCGGCCAGCTCGCCCCAGAACCCGACCTTGTCCTTCGCGGAGAGCTCGGTCTTGCCCTTGAGGCAGATCGCCTCGCGCTCCTCGTCGGTGAATTCGCCGGGCTTCTTCCCGAAGCCTTCGACGTATTGCCAGAATTCCTGTTTAGTCATCGGTATCCGTCTCCTTTCGCTTCCGTCGGCCGCAAGCGGCCTGCGCAACGGGCCGGGATGGGATCGCCCATCTTCCCCGTTTCCACCTTATATAAATCCTCAATTCCCGATAACATCCTTCTTCCTCCTGGCCCTCATCCTGCCGCGCTGGGCCTCCCTCCTGGCCTCGGCCGCGCAATCCGGGCACAGATCCGTCTTGGCCCTCGGGGCCCTCTCGAACCGCGTTCCGCACCTCGGGCACAGGAACGAGCCGGGGTCCAGCAGCTCATCGAGCCCATCGAACTCGCCGAGCCTCCCCTCCCAGGCCGGGTCGCCGCCCAGCCATCCGGGGAAGTACGCGTTGACCGCGCCGCCGGCGTAGGGCACCACCCTCTGGGGGAAGGGCACGCCGCACCGGAGCGACCACATCCTGGCCCTCCTGACCTCGTCGTCCCTCCTGCCGGGCATCCCGGCGGACCTCATGAGCCACGAGTCGACGCGGGGGTCGTCCTTGGGGGTGCGCCCCATGGCCCTCTTGGTCTTGACGTACGCGAGGAGCCTGATCCAGTACCTCCTCACGTCGAGGGGGGCCTGGAGCGAATTGAGGTATTCGGCCTCCTGCCGGGTGACCGCCACGGTGGGCAGCGGCTCGTTCGGCCCGGCCCCAGACGCGGCCTCCCATTCCGCCTCGAACGCCCTGTCCCTGGCGGGGGGGTCGAACGCGAGGGACTCGGCGGTCCCGCCCGAAAGCCCGTCCCACACGGACCTGGCCTCGGCCTTCCCCATCCCTTTGGAGAAGATGAGGTGTCGGAGCAGCGCGAGCTCCTGGGCGAACGCCCTCCTGGCCTCCCAGTCGTCCGAGGCGGAGAGCCTCCCCTCCGCCAGGACCTTCATGCTGTTGGCCTCCCAATCGAATATCATGCGGCGCCTCCTTATGAGATGTTCCGCCACGATCATACAGCATGCGGGGGCCCGGAGTCAAGCCCGCCCGCTCCCATCCATCCGCATCGCGCGCATGCGCAGTACCCAATGGGAACCCAACCGATGTATACCACAGTATAGTAAAGGTAAGAGTTAATAAGAAAAATATTAAAAAGAAACTAAAAAGATACCTATCCGAGCATAAGCGAGGAAGGTAAATATGGGAGCTTTTGACCGAAGGGAAAAAGCGACCCCCAATAAGGTCCCTGCAAAAAGGGAAAACCGGGGCTCGTCCCCCCAATCCGCAAAAAAGAAGGCTTGACGCCGCCCCGGAAACCCCTTATCCTGGAAACAGAGGCCGAGGCCGCATGGCTTTCGCGCGCCTTCCCCGGGGAGGGAGGGCCTCCGGGAAAAAACGAGCGGCCCGGCTTGACCTCCGGCCCGATCCGCGCTATAATGTCCGCAACGAGAACGAACAAGCCCATCCCCGGGCCGAAGGAGGACATGAGAGACATGGACCTGACCGACCAGCATACCATCGAACGCAAGCAGAAAAGGAAGAAGAGGGACGCGAGGATACGCCTGTCCAGGGTGGCGATGGCCGCCGTGAGGCACCTGCGCTCCCTCCCGCCGTCGAAGGCGGGCTTCTCCCTCTACGTCACGCAGGAGGGGACCCCCCACCGCATGACCGTCATAGACCATGGGCATGGCCGCCCCGACAGCGCGTACTTCGTGCACCAGTCGAAGGATCCGGCGGTGCCCGACGGCCTCCCGCCGACCTCGACCTACGTCGTCTCGACGGACCGCGAGATGGACACCGTCCTCTCCATGTTCGCCGACTCGCCGGAGCTCTGGAGCCACGCCAAGGGCGACGCCCTCGGCAAAGAGCCCGAGCCCTTCGACGAGGAGGATTGGGAGGCCTGACCGGACGCGAGGGGGATGCGCGCCCGGCGCAAGCCAATCAGAATACAACCGATAACCGATAGAAGAAGGAGGCTTGGATGGCCGTAATCCAGAACCTTTACAAGATATTCAAGCTGCCCGCGTCGCTGATAGCGTCGTCGGGCCTTTCGGTCGACGGCTACACCATCGCCATGGGCATCCGCGACGGCAACGTCGTGTCCATAGGCGACAACCAGGTGTTCCAGCAGCTCCGCTACATGCGGGGCGACGAGAGGGACCACCACGAGATATTCGCGGAGATCGCCTCCCTCCGACGCAAGATGGAGGCGTCCAAGCGCGAGGGCGACTTCTCGAAGGCCCGCGTCTACCGCCAGCTCATGAACCAGAGGATGTTCGTCCGCGAGGTCGTCAACGTCGTCGTGGACGCCAAGAAGTCCGACTTCCGGTCGTTCTGCGTCCAGGGCTTCGACTTCAACGGCGCCCATTACGTGTACCTCTGCTCCGGGTCCGGCCAGATCCGCCGCAACACCGCGACCTTCGTACGCGAGGACCTCAAGGCCCCGCTCTGCAAGGCCCTCAACTGCGGCCTCGACGAGAAGACCGAGGAATTCGTCCTGGCCAAGTACACCGCGTACTTCGCCCTGTCCTTCTCGTCCGTCATGTGGGTCCGCACCCCCCGCGTCTGCGTCGTGAAGGACTTCTTCCGCACGATCCCGGCCCAGCCCGTCGACTTCATAGTCCGCGACTCGGCCGACCCCCACGAGGAGGCCCGCCTCGAGCGCCGCGCCATGGACATAGAGATCAACTGCGCCGACGGCCAGGGCCTGATCGACCCCGGATTCGCCGAGCTCTGGGCCCGCGACATGGACCTCCCCTACGTCCCGTGCACGTTCGTCGCCCGCTCGTGCTTCATCAAGGGCGACCTCGTCGCCTTCGACTTCAGGGCCTACGCCCATGAGCGCGGGATAGAGACCATAAGGGACAAATGGGGGCGCGAGTACCCGATCGACGAGGTCGACGCGATCGTGTCCGAGTCCCAGTTCAAGACCCACAAATACTACTCCTCCTGGCAGGAGTACCTCTCCTACGCGGAGGCCGGCCGCATCCGCTGGGGCGTCGCCCGCTACTCGAAGCAGCGGGACGCCGACATGACGCAGGCCAACTACCAGTACATACAGGCCCTCACGCTCTCCAAGGAGCAGCTGCAGGAGCTCATCCGCCCGACGGTCGGGTGGATACACCGCGTCTGCTCCGGCGACCCGATGGCCGTGCTCCTCTACATGCTCGGCCCCGTCGACCCCGGGTCCTCCCCGGAGTCCGCCCAGCGCCGCATGCAGTCGTGCGCCCAGACGACGGCCATGAAGGCCGCCGCCAAGAACCCCGCCTTCCTCAGGGACCCCTACGTCCTCCGGAAGGTCCGCAAGAACATACAGGAGGCGATCCGCCGCGCCAAGCTCGGCCGCATATGGGTCAGGGGGAGCTACCAGTTCCTCATATCCGACCCCGTGGCCCAGTGCCAGGCCGCCCTCGGGCTCGACCCCGTCGGCGTCGTCCCGGCCGACCACGTCTGGTGCGACTACTGGCGCCGCCGCCTCATCGATTCCCCCCAGCCCCCGATGGATCCCCCCAAGGGCCAATGCGGCCCCGGGCCGTGGGTGGACGTCTGCCGGTCCCCCATGATCGACCAGCACGAGCACAACGTCTCCACCTGCATGGTGGGGTGCGGGGAGGCCGACCGATGGCTCTCCCACCTCTACTCGGGGTGCGTCCTCTCCACGTACGACACCTCCACCGCCAGGGGCGAAGACTGCGATTTCGACGGCGATATCGTCCTCGTCACCGACAACCCGCAGTTCATCGCGGGCGCCAACAAGGACCACCCCATCATAACCTACGACAAGGGCCTCGCCAAGCCCGCCAAGATGACCGTCCGCAACATCACGGACACCGTCATCAAGGGCTTCGGCACCGGCGTCGGCGGCTTCTCGAACGCCGCCACCTGCATGTACGCCATGGCCGCCATATTCAGGCCCGACGACCCCCGCCGCGCGGAGCTCCTCCGCCGCATAAAGCTCGAGCGCGAGATCGTCGGCCAGGAGATCGACCGCATCAAGGGCGCCGACAAGCCCTACCTCCCCACCCGCTGGAAGAGGCACGAGCCGATCCCCGACCCCGCCTCCGCCTCCCCCGAGGAGGTCCGCGAGGCCTACCGCCGCAACTCCACCGTCATATCCAAGAAGCCGTACTTCTTCCGCTACCTCTACCCGGAGCTCGACGCCCTCCACAGGAAGTTCGAGTCCTCCTACGACAAGGCGTCCCTCGCCATGTTCGGCGTCCGGTTCAAGAGGCTGCTGGCCATCCCCCGCGCCCAGCGCACGCCGGACCAGGACGGCCTCGTCCGCCGCTACGAGAAGTACAGCCCCCTCATAACCGCGCCCTGCGCCATGAACCTGCTCTGCCGCGCCGTCGAGTCCGAGGACTTCGACCTCCGCTTCGGCGCCCCCGCCAAGGCGCGCGGCACCATGCTCCCCACCTACCCGGGGATCGACCTCCCCCCCGCCAAGCTGGAGGCGGCCCGCGCCGCGTACCGCGAATGGTCCCGCCGCCGCCGCTCCAAGGCCCTCGCCGCCGCGATATCTGCGGCCGGGGCCGACCCGGGGGACGCCGCCTTCGCCGACGCCCGCGCCGAGGCGCTGGACGCCATGATGGCCGACGTCAGGGGGATATTGTCGGCCGCCGGGGTGCTCCCGCCGGAGCTCCTCCGCGCATGCTCCATCATGGAGGGGGAGAGGAAGGGCTTCGACTGGGCCTTCGCCTGGGACGCCCTCGACTCCGCGATCCTCCCGCTGATACCGCCCGGGGCCGCCATGGCCCCCGAGCCGGACCCGGAGGGCCCCATCGGGTACCTGGGCGCCCGCTACTCGCCCGTTTCCGCCGCCCCCCAGGCCGACATGGCCATCGAGCGCCTGATGCGCGCCCTCTTCGGGGACTACGACGGACTGGGCCCGGCCGAGGGCTGGGAGGGCTCCGAATGAGCGCCCGCAAGGCAGGCCTCCCCCCGATAGGGGAGGCCGCCCGCTCCGGGGACGCCAAGGCGCTGGCCGGGGCGATCTCCGCCCTGGGCCTCGAGCCCGGGATAGCCGCCAAGGCCGCCGAGCCGCTCGCCCGCATGGGGAGGGAGGGGAGGCTGCCGGCCCCCGGGGGGGACCCCATCCCGCCGCTCGGGGAGGGGGACGAAACCCTGATATCCGCGATGGCCCTGCCGGAGGACGAGGCCTCATTGCTCCGCGCGATGGCGCGGCTCGCGAGGGCCCGCCCGCACCCGACCGGCAGGATCCGCTACGAAGACGCCGAGCTCATGGCCCTATCCGGCCTGAGGGCCCGGAAGGACTACCTGGCCGCGTGGAACGGCCTCGCCGCCAAGGGCCTCGCGAAGGCGTGGTGCGTGGGGTCCCGCGACCCGTTCACCGCCGTCTCCCTGCCGTGGCTGGGGGAGGGGGGAAAGGACGAAGGAGAGAGATAAGGATGAGCCCCCGTTGGGGGCTTTTTCCTTTGGCCGGGGTGAGTCGGTGCTTTAACCAGATAGTGAAAAAAGAAAAAGTAATTTACTTTAAAAATTTGTAAATTACGTTATTTCTATAAGTGAAAAAGCTATTTTTAATAAGTAGCTCTTTCATAAACCGATGGGCCAGCGATTTGCTGGTTAAGGCCTCCTTGGAAACAAGGACCGGGTCCAAAGTCCCGGGGCTTTCGTAACGGAAAATACGAAAAAATCCCCAATTGCGGCTGGGAGATCGCTTTTGATCATGTCGCAACGACTTAGCCTGTTGGTCGGGAAAAGCAGGTTGGTTTTTATCTCGCATTTTAAGCCAATCGGTCTGAAGGACCGATGAAAAAGAATGAAAGGGCATATCGAAAGATATGCGTAGGGGAGGGGACCTTCGGGCGACTCCTTACACGTACATAGCCATAGGATAATACCCTATGGATAGATGCTCAGCATCCTTGCTTTTATAGCAAGACCGCCCCGTCGCCGAAACGGGGATCAAGGGAAAGGTTGACCGCTTATGCGGTTGTACCCCTTCCTTTCCTTTGGTTCCCTCTGGCAGGGGTCCGCGAGGACTTATTCAGTTAAGTCCATAGCAAGCCGGCTGCTTAACGCATAAAAGCCCGGTCCTGGAACAGTTGCATTTCCAGAGGCTCCGTCGAACCAACACAATGGGGGGCGAAGCAACGAACTTCGGTTCGCGCTCAAAAGCATGTCAAACATGCCCTGAAACATATCCGACAAATGATAGGATATGCGCAAGCGATATGTAACAGTTGGAGGCCTTCGCTGAAAGGCGCTTCCCCTTGAAGGGAAGCAGGAAAATCCGCCCATCACGAAGATGGCGATAACCGGTTGAGGCGACGTTAAGCCAAGAGGAGCAAGACGCTAGGGTTTTACCCGAGGCAAACAAGAATGCACAGCCCAAATGTCAGTGCGCCTGAAACAGGGACTAGGGAGAACAGGTAGTACAGAAGTCTCCTTCCCCACCACATACCCCTTGCGATAGGGGAATAACCACGACATGGCAACATATCGACGGGTCCAGGTCTGCGGATCTGGATTAAGACCACTGCAGCGTCCGAAGTCCTGCAGCCATGTGTCGCTCATAGAAATAAGCCGAAAGGCGGAAAGGAATAAAGATTATGAGTCAAGAAGAGAAAAGAATGCTGATCCAATCAATGGTCAGCGACGCGAACATCGTCAAAGCAAACACCGATGACGAGGGTAAACCTCTTTCCAGTGCCCCCATCACCACCGTAATCAAAGCGCAGAATAGCTTCTTCGAAAGAACAAGGAACCTTCAAATTGAAGACAGAAAAGCCATTCACATTCAGTTTGAAGAAGAATATCCCGAACAGCATAAAGCCATTTTTGCTTTCAGGAAATGGATGCAGCACAAAGGAATCAACCTATGATCACTGAATGCAACGCCCAGCATGCAAAGCACCTCATTGAGACCTTTGCCATCCCCGCCGTGGAGAAATACCTCTGGGACATCCTCGTCGTCATCGAACATATCGACAACCCAATCGAACATATCGACGACCCAGCCATGTTCTCCCTCTCCCATTCCGATATCATCGCGTGTGAAGCAGGTAATGCCATCGCAAGACACGATTACGACGACGCCGAAGCGGGAATACACAGAGTCTTCACCCCAAGCGACGTCAACATCCTCGGCGACCTGGCCGTGGAGGCCGTGGCGCCCAATTCCTACCTCGGCGGTTTGCATCCGAGGGAGCGTCAGCTTATCTTCGGCAGATGACCGTCAACCCATCGCAAGATGGGTTCATTCAGCTTCTATTTCCATAGAGGCTGAATGAACCGTATCTCACGATATGGTTTGATCATAATAATATAAGGAGAAAAAACATGATCAACAGCATCACCATCACCAGCACCACCATCGACCGCGCCTTCAACATCGAAGCGGCCAAGCTCATCCACGACGGTTTGTCCTTGATTACCGTCGATAGCTTCAAGAGGCTCGTCATCATGCATGCTTTGAAGCATGATGAAGCCAATACGGTCGCTTGGCTCAAAGATCTTTCCAAGAAGATCTCCAACAACTACAAACGAGCGATCGGCTTATTCTAAGCCCGCAAGGCCCATCCGCAAGGATGATCGGTGCAAGCCCGATGCCCCGCAAGGGGCGGCGCTCATGGGCGAAAAGATATATACATAAAGAAAGGCGCCCAAAACCATGGAAATGGAAAACAGAATGAAGGCGATCATCCTCGCCGGCATCGTCGGATGCGAAAAGGATGGAACCTCCCCCGCCCCCGAGGACCTGAAGGCCTTCCCGGGCAACCCCGCCGAGCATCGGCTGATGTTCCTCCGGGTGTTCAACGAACTCACCCCCGAGCAGAGGAAGGGCCTCTGCACCTACTACGACCCCGATGAGGGGAAGGCGGTCTGGGACCGTCGGTTCATGGGGGTTTTGGCCCACGCCATCGAGAATGCGGCCGAATCCCCGGACGACGACGGGTTCGAGATCGGATTGGCCGTCGTGGAGATGCCGGGGGAAGGCAAGACCGCAGTGTTCCCGCTGGCCGAGGCATGCATCGCGAAGGACAACGTCGAGAGGATCCTGCTATGATCGGCCTCAAGAAGATGCTGTCCGACGCCGGGGTCGGCATCGCCTGGTTCCAGGAAGGCGATGTGTTCGACTACGGCCTCTGGTTCAAGAACGCGGACTATCAGGTCCGCATCTCCCATTACATCGGGGACAGGGTCGACGTCACCCTCACCTACAAAGGGGAGGACATCAGGCACAGAAGGCATGTGTACCCCGAATTCGATGAGTTCATCGAGGCGTTCGACCGCATCGAGAAAGACGTATTCGCAGACAGGAAAACGCCGTTCACAAGGAAGCCCCAGGAGCTTTGGAAGAAGCTTGAGGAGGCATTCGGCGAGAAAGGAAACAAATCACTATGAACAAAGCGAAGAAGACCTTGGCGTCCCTGACCTTCGGGTTGGCGGTCGCCGCCGTCGGGGGCGCAGTCGCCTTCGACAACATCATCGGATCGGGCTCATCCACGTATCGGGCCCTCGACAACCTCAACGAATACGGCTGCGTGGCGAACTGCACGGCCGAATACGAGATCAGGCACGTCAAATCCATATTGGCCGAAAGGCCTGACCTCGAGGGGACGATGGACGTCAGGATCATATGCCGGGCGTCCAGATCCTTCTGGGGGGTGAACCTCTTCCAGGACCTCGACGACCCCGCCGATTACTCGACCTGGTCGATGAGCCAGATGACCCAGGAGGAGGCGGACGGCCACCTCATGGCGTTCGACGGCCTCGAGAATTCCTTCAAGGGATGCCGGTACAGGGCCGGAGACCTCGTCTGCGCGTTCGGAGAGGTAAGATACGCCAAGGTGGGGACGAAGGGCCGCAGGCTGCTGACCCTGAGGAACCCCACCATCTACAGGGTCAACGACGCGATGGACCTCGGGCTTCTGCCCCCGGCCGTCTACCTGCAATGAAAGGAGGAAAGGACATGTTCGGCCAATTCGCATATCCAGACCGCTGGTTCCCCTGGAAGGAGGAGCCGGAATGGAACTACCATCATTTCGCCCATAGGACGAAGAAGGCCAAGGCCCACGCCAAGCCGAAACGCAAAACGAAAGGAGGCAGGAAACATGCCTAAAAAGAAACTACGCGACTGCACTTACGGGGAAGTGAAGAAATATTGCGGGAAGCAAGAATATTGCGGCGATTGCCCGTTGCTTAGGTGCTTTCAAATCGATGATTATAATCTTGATTCTTGTATGCTTGAATATACACCACGAGGTTTATCAGATGAAACCTTGGACCTGGAAATCGTCATACCCGAGGAGGAACCGATCTAATGCTTTTGCAAGATTTTTACGGTTTGGGTTTCGTAGAAACCTACAAATACGCAACTTATGGAAGCAGGAGAAAGCTTTCAGACAAAGACGCCCATTACGAAGAGATCCAGAATTTCGTAAGTTCATTGGATTCTTCGAGCCGATCATATTATGATGTAGAGAATCTCATCAAATCTTTTGGTTACGATCTCATATCAGTGCTTTCGGTAGGCAATACAATCAAACGGGTCGAGTGCTATCTCGACGACCCAAACAGCGAATCTTCGATTTTGGCTTTTGGGGATATCGAATTGGAAGTCTGCTACGACAAAGAGACGAAGTTCGTATTCCGCGTTCTCGACAAATATAGCTATTTTTCGCTTAAAATGTTTGAATCCTATGTTGTTGCCTATGATTACATTGATCAAGAAATCTCTATCGAAACCCTTATGAAAAGGCTTTTGGATTTAAGAGAGAAAGACACCAAGAAAGTCAGAAGCCATTTCAACAAAGAATTGAGAACCACCCATCAACTTTACAGAACGATTCTGAAAAGAAGCCATTCTGGAACACAAACAATCAAAAAACTTCTTAAGGAGGAAACACAATGACTAAGAAGAAATCCAACAACCACATCAGCACACAATTGGCGTATCTCGACCTGTCGGTCATACTCGCCAATTACCGCAACCCGGAGTTCTGGGGGCGGAAATGGATCATCTACAAATCTGGGAATATCGAGATCTACTGGAGGATGATCGAGATAAACGTCAAGAACAACTACATCCGCTCCGAAGTCGGATACGATAGCTTCCCGTTCAAGAGGGGAAGGCTGTCCACGTGGATATATGGGCAGCAATACTCTTGCGACTACATCCCAATCAACAACCCAGAATACAAGCAAGAGCTCTTTGAAAGGAACGTGCTCGCGGCGTCCCTCAGGCTCGTCCGATCAATAGAGCGGGTGGCGACGTACGATTACGCCGAATACCGCAAGGCCTGCGAAGTCTACGACGCCGAGAGCGAAAAGCTCCGCAATATCGCCGAGGAGGTCGCCGACACGTATATCCTGCCAAGCCCCTATGCGAAGGACATGAGGGAAGCGTTCGTCGAGAAGTACGTCGACGACAACGTCACCGACTACCCCTTCCTCGTCTTGGACAAATACGATCATAAGATCTTCGGCGGCCTGTATCTGATGCTCTGCTCCTGGTTCGGACGTGAAGAGGAGTTCGAGCAGCATAAGAAACTCGTCGGAGACGGACGCAAGCAGCATGTCTGGACGGAGATGTTCGCGAAGGCGAAGCAACTCCAGTCGGAAGAATGGCGCAACGCCATGGCCAAAGCCCTTGAGGAGGAGGTCAAGTGATGCTACAATAAGAAGGAGGACAGAATAGAACAGGACAGGAATAGCTTCCATCGACCTGGGGCATGTCGCTAAACCGCCCAGAATCATCATTAATAGGGCACAAAGCCCGGAAAGAGAATCATTATGAAAAAAGAAGAAACCAAAAAGAATCCGACCGGCATCGTCGTCAACACCGCCGAGCCGAAGATCAAGGGGCAGCGCAGGGTCGGCTATATCGATCCCGACGACCCCAACCTGAGGGATAGATTCGCAAAGGCCCGCGCCAAGCTGGGCATCAGATGCAAGGATCCCGGCAACATCAGCTTCATCATGCCGCACAATGACCATGATACCTTCTTCGCCTGCGAAGGCAATGAATACGGCATCAAATACGGGCACCGCGTCTCGTTCCAATGGAGATGGGACAAGAAAAGGCTCCCCCAAGCCTATGACGTCCACATCGAGAGGGACGAAGACGAAAGGCCGCTTCTCGTCGAACCCGTGCAGAGGAAGCCCGAGGAATCGGTCGAGCGCCAGGTCGAAAGGATCCAGGAAGAGAACCGCTTGATCCTCGATCAAGACGATGCCGCCGCGATAAATGCGGCCCTCGGCGCCTATGCGGCCGAACAGCCGGCGGAAGACGATTTCGAGGACGGACCAGAATACCTGGACGGGGAAGACACCGAAGACGAGATCGATCAGGACGAGGTCGATTTCGAGGCATATTACGAGAACTAGAAGGAGGAAACAAACATGCCGTTCAAACAAGATCCGAGCTATTACCAGGACAATCGCTCCCGGGAACTGCTCGCCGACAACCTGGCGTTCAGCAAGAGGAATACCCTCAACCCGATCGCCATCCACGGCGACTACGAAGTCGCTTCCGACGCATTGCTCGCCGGGATCCCCCTGCTCATCACCGGGGAGCCCGGCACATGCAAGACGAGCACCGTCATCAACCTCGGCGTGAAGGAAGGCATACCGGTCTACATCGTCCCCTGCAATTCGTCCATGCCGGGGTCGGCCCTCAACGGCAAAGTCGTGTTCAATCCCCATAAGGGGATAGACGGCGATGAGAGGGAGACCGTATTCCAGCCAGGCCCCCTCCTCTGGAGCTACGCGAACGGGGCGATCTGCGTCCTGGACGATGGGCTTCAGCTCAAAGAAGGCCTGATGACCGAGGCGATGGAATTCGCCATGATGCCGGATATCTACAACTGTGTGGCCGACGGCAACATCTACCACAAACATCCGAACTTCCGAATCGTCATGACGGGGAACCTCGGATGCGTCGGCACGAACAAGGTGCCGGAGGCGCTCCTCGACAGGTTCAGGGTCTCCATCGACGTCGACCGCTTGTCGAAGAAGGCGTTCCTGATGATCGGGAAGTCGAAATGGCCATGGGTCAAAGACGATTTCTTCAATCAGGCATACGATCTGTGCACGGCCGTCATGGTCGAGGCGAAGAACAACGCCAAGAAGCACGTGCCGTGCGGCATCAGGCAGCTCGAGGGGCTCATGGGCGTAATCCCCCAGAGCGGGCCGCTCACCCTCGACCAATTCTCCCTGAGGGTGAAGACGACGTTCATCAACGTCCTCAGGAAGGCGCTGCTCCCCTCCGAAAAGGTCGAGATGTTCTACACCACGCCCGTCGTCGGCGCGTACATCACCAAGATGTACAACGAATACAAGGCATCCCCGAAGCCGATCGCTCCCGGGATGTCCCAGCAGGCGCAGGCGGTCCAACAGCAGCCGCAGGCCCAGCAGCCGTCCAACCCGCCGACGCCGAAAAGCGGGATGGACCTATTCGATGATCTGTACGGCACCAGGATATAAGGAGGTCGGCATATGCCGGTTAATATAAAAGACTACGATACGGCCCTCGACCTCGCGGAAGCGGTGTTCGTCAGGGACGTCAGGCTGAGGCTTTCGTCGGCGATGTCGGCGGTGTTCCTCGGCCGCCTGAGGATCAGGATGGAATACGATGCGTCGCTCAACACGTACACATACCAGAGCAAGCCCGGGGTCGCGGTCGTGCATCTCGGGCTTGGGACGGCTCTGTGGGGAGCCGGCCTGGATGCCTCGGATGCCTCGAAGAGGATACCTTCGTCGAGCGTCCTGAAAGCCGCGAAGAGATTGAAGGTCTCCATGGAAGGCCTGATCTACCACGAATTCGGGCATCTCCTGTTCACCGACATGACGGGAAAGGCGTTCGAGAACGTCGATCCCGCCTATCAATGGGCGATTCCCCTCATCAGGGATTTCGTGAACATGTGCGAGGATCCGAAGATGGAGAGATCCATGTCGAAGGATTTCCGCTACAGGTTCCTCAAGCCGGTGTTCGGGTTCCTCGTCCGCTCGATCTTCCTACCCCAGGCGAAATCATATAAAGACAATGGGTCCGTCCAATCCCTTCTGATGTATATCCTGCTGTACCTCAGATGCGGTCCAAAAGCGCTTGGCGGGAATAACGCGAAGTTCGACTTATTGGCTCAGAAAGGCTTCATGGAGAAGCTGATCGACGCCTATAGGGAGAACGATCCCATCGAAAGATGCCGCAAACAGGTCGCGGCGGCCATCTGGATGATAGACGAGCTTGGGCTGAAGGCGAGCGATTATCCAACCAAGAAACCCCTTACCGAGGAAAGGCCGGTCATCATCCTGGTCGACAAAACCCCCGGAAAGCGTGGCAAGCAAAGCGTCCTGCAGCCTCAGAAACCCGCCGAGCTCCCGCCGGTCTCGATCGCCGAGGCCGGGGAAGGCGAAGATGGGGAAGAAGGCGAAAAGCCCGATGCCGACATCATCGACATGCGCACTCAAAAGCCCGAAGGCGAAGAAGGAGAAGAGAGCGGCAAAAGCCATTCTCGAGCTTCCGAAGCCGAAGAGGGGGATGAGGAGGAAGGTGAAGGCGGCGAATCTGAATCTGAATCTGAATCTGAATCTGAATCTGAATCTGATGAAGAAGAGGATGACGAAGGGGAGGACGGCGACGAAGAGGATGGAAGCGGAGACGCCCCGGGCGGATCCAGCAGCGCCGGAAACGGACCTGGCTGCCAAACCGGAAGCACGCTTAACGACGATCTCGATTGGGATTTCGACGGAACCGACCCCATCAGCATCTTGGAAATCGATTCCCTGATAAACGGATGCGATCCCGAACTCGAGAATGCTTTGGAGACCGACGCGGAATCCAATCCCTCATCCCTCAGCTTCGAAGCAGATCAGGAATTCGACATCGACAAACCCTATTCTGCCGACAAAGCCTATGAGTCATGCGTCTCTTCCCTGGGATCGATGCCTACCAACCTCGCCGATGCATTGAGGGAGATCAAAGCCCAGACTGGGGCTTTAGAACTTCACAACCTATCGGATGGGGAAGAGATAGACATCGATGACTACATGGATTCGATGGCTTCTCGCGAAATGACGTTGGACGTCTATCGGGATGAGATCCCCGGAAGGGAGATCACCGATTTGGCGGTATCGCTCCTCGTCGATTGCTCAGGCTCGATGATGGGAGATGAGAGCCGATGCGCATATGCGGCTTCCGTCATGGCGGCTTTGGCATGTGAAGAGGCCGACGTGCCGAGCGAGATCGCCGCATTCTCCACCGGAGGCGTCCTTTACGTCAAGCATTTCGACCAGACCGTCGATGAAACGAAGCAGACGATCGGATTGCTTTGCTCCGATATCCAAGGGGCATATCTTCCGGTCGACGATTCCGGAAAAACAGGGGAAGGCATCTGGCTGTGGGGAGGAACCGATTGCGAAGGCGCTTTGAGCGTCTTGCTCGGGAATCTCCGCAAATATGACGGAAAAGCCTGCAAACTGGTGTTCATCATCACCGATGGAGACACCGGAGATCCCAAACGGGTCGGCGAGATGGTGAAGAAGGCAAGGGAAGAGGGAATGGTCGTCATCGGCATAGGCATCGGGTCTTCCGAAGAATCCCTGCGCAAATGCTTCGACCACTGCAAATCGTTCAACACCTCCTCCTCCTTATCGAAGCTCCCGGATTACGTATCCGACGAGATCAGGGACGCAATGTCCTCCCCCAACTTCCAGGGGTATTAAGGAAGCGTATCATTATCATCATAAAGGAGTTAAAACCGCTATGAAATTTGAATCCAAAGAAAAAGCGAAAGCCGCGATGGCCGAGATCCTCGGGAAATATGGCGTAGATCTTGTCGAAATCGCGGGAAAATGTACTCTTGTGGTCGGAAGCGAATGCGTGTACGACGACCTATGGAACGCGTTATTCGATGAAATGAAGAAATTCCCGATCCCCCCTCAAGCCACCTTCAATGAGGATAGGGCGGTCGAAGAGGCAAGCCGCCTCAGGGATGAATTCATCGAATCCCTCAAAAAGGTATACGGCATCGATGATGTGATGTCCGCGATTACCGAATTCTAATCATAAGTATCATTATCATGAAAGGAGCCTATTATGGCAAGAAAAGCTCAAAACCCAGTCAAAACCACCCCAGATTACACCACCGCAGTCGATTTCTCCCCGATCTTCGATAAAGTATTCGGATCGAGGGAAAACCCAACCACCCCCGAGGAAAGGGCAGAAGCCATCCATGCCCTCCCCCTCAACGACCAGATCGCGCTGACCGCCTATCTTGGGCGCAGGATCCAGGAATTCTCCGACATCTGCTCATTGGTCATCCAGGATATCGAAGACCGTCCGGAAACGGACTTCCCGAATGATGATTGCCTCGTCAGCATCGTGGACAAAAACACCGGCGAAACCGTCGGAGGGGTCTCGGTGAAGACGCAGATCTGCGTCGTCAGGTCCACGACCAAGAAAAAAGTCAGGGATGCGGTCATCGATAATCTGAACGCCGCCGGAATCCTATCCGATTACACCAGGCGGACCATCGAGATCCAGAACGACAAGCTCTTCGAGGCGAAGGCCAATGGAAGCTTGCCTCAATCGGTGGCTTCCCTCCTCACCGAGACGGAGGAGAAGAAGAGGGTGGCTTCCTTCCAGAAGCTCGCCGCCCCCCAAGAGGAGGAGAACTGATGGGAGTCGATTATCAGAATCCGCTCCACCTGGCGGCCATCATCGAGGGCAGCCTGTCGGTTGACCGACCCAACGCCCACCTCGCCGTCACCTCGAACCCCGGAACGGACGACGACCACTACATCGCCCTCGTCCAAAGGGTGTACAGGGATAAAGGGCACCTTGTGGATTTCGCGGGGTACATCACCTATAGGTTCAGGGAAGTCAAGAGGAACCGGAAGACGCAGTATCTTCCGGTTTTCTCTTCCATCGAGATCCGGGATTACGACTTCCAGCCGCTCAATCCTCCGGTGAAGATACATTTCAACCTCGACAAAGCGGAAAGGGACGATCCGGCGTTCTTCGCCGCGCAGCAGCAGTCGTTCATCCCCGATCCGACCAAGAGCGAAGGCGAGAATTACATCGACTTCAGCCAAACGCTGGGGAAGGCGGCGCTCGGGCTGATATACCAATCCATCCTCGATCTCGTGGATGGGAAGATCTGACCATGAAAGGAGGCCCATATGGGACAATATTACTATCCGATCGTCATGAATAGGGAAGGAGGGACCGTCATCGGTTCCTTCTTCTCCCATGCCTACGACCACAACGGGCTTAAGCTGATGGAGCATTCCTATCTCGGCAACTGCTTCGTCAACGCCGTCCTCGCCAAGGCCATGGCCGCCAAGGAATTCACCTTGGCCTGGGTCGGCGACTACTCCGACATCGACGAGGACATCAGGATGAGCGGCCGCTACTCCGGCGACGGCCGCGACTACGAGAGGATATTCCTCCGGGCGAAGCGGGCGGCGGACAACGGCGTCCGCAGGATCGAGCCCGATGATCCGGACGTCCTCGAATTCCAGGGCAACGTAGACGATATCGTCGTCTATGACCTCATAAGGAAGGAGAAGATATCCCTCCGGAAATACAGAGCCGCGCAGATCCGCAAGAGGATCGAGCTCAACATCTCCCCCTGGGGGGAAGGCCCGGAAACGCTCATCATCCATCCGATCCCCCTCCTCACCTGCATCGGCAACGGCAAGGGGGGCGGGGACTACGACGACAAGGGGGCGACCTGCAGAGAATGGGTCGGCCTCTGGGCACTCCACCCATTGCTGATCGCCAAACCCGGCGATCCGGAGCCCGAAGGCGAATGGAAGGACATCTCCGAAGAAGTCCTGTTCGAGGAAGGGCGCCGATTCAGCTGATGTTATCAATCATTATCATAAAAAGGCAAAAAACATGACCTACAAAGAAATTAGCAAACTCACCGATGAGCTCCATGGAAAAGATCCGTACATCGTCGTCAAGATACTCATCGTCGCGGCGGTGGACGACAACCTCACCACATCGGACTACAGCGACAAGGAATACGAGAAAGTCTGCCAACGCATATTCGACTTCGTCCATGAAAAGGGATTCGAAGTCGATATCGACGAATTGGTTTACCAAATCGAGGGCTTCATCGAGGCTGGGGACTTCGACGAGCCCTCTCGGGAATGCATAGAGAAGGCTTACGAATACATGGCATGATAGCCTTCCGGAATCATTATCATCTGTAAAGGAGAGATCCATGAAACTTTTTGAAGCCGCGAAAACCGTGCATATCACCGACGTTTGGGAGAAGATCACCAACAAGAAAGTCAAGAAGACCCGCAAAGGCGCGATGGTCAGCTGCCCATTCCACGACGACAGGAAGCCCTCGATGGCCCTGTACGACGACAACAACACCTTCTTCTGCTTCGGATGCCATAGGCAGGGATCCAACATCGACCTCGCCATGCATCTGCTCAACCTCGACAACAAAGCCGCAGCCATCTGGATCTGCGAGAGCTTCGGCGTCGAGTACGATGCCCCGCGCGTCTCATCCGCAGCCGTCCCAGCCGCCCCCGAGGAAGACCGGCTGCCGGCCGACATCCTCCTCAAGAACAACCTGAGGCTCGCGATGTACTTCAAAGGATGCCTCGAAAAGGCCCCCGACCCCAAGTTCTTCGAGAAGAGGGGCGTCGGATCGCTCGCCGAGGAATTCATCTTCGGCTATTGCCCGAAAGGCGTCATCTTCACCAAGGACGCCAAGCTCGCCGTCAAGTGCGGCGTCGGCAACGACAGGGGCGAATGCGTGTTCGCCGGAAGGTACATCCTCCCCATCAAGGACTACCATGGCAACATCATCGGATTCATCGGCCGCCTGCCCGATCGCGAAGTGGACGATTCCCATCCGAAATACCTCATCTCCGAGAACTCCTCCATCTTCAGGAAGAGGGACGTGTTCTACAACGCGGGAGCCCTCCTCGACAGGGATTCCAAGGAGATCATCGTCGTGGAAGGCGCGTTCGACGCCCTTTCCTACATCGCGGCCGGCGTGCGCAACGTCGTGTCCCCCCTCGGCTGCTCTTTGAGCGACAGGCACCTCGACATCCTCAGGAAGATCCCAGACAGGACCGTCGTCCTCGGGTTCGACAGGGACGAGGCGGGCGAAAGGGCCACCAGATTGGCCATCCGCTACATGAAGGACCTCAGGGTCTCCGTATTGACCGCCGACTACAGGAATCAGAAAGACGCCAACTCCCTTCTCCTCGCGGAGGGCGCTTCTTACCTCGCGGGGGCCGTTTCAAGCGTCCCGGCGCCGGATTTCCTCATCTCCGAGGCCGCGCCGAAGCTCGAGACGGTCGAAGGGCAGGAGGCTTTGTGGGTGGCCGTGGCGTCGTCCATCGGCAGCAGGGAAGCTGCCTATCAGGACAGATACCCCATCAACAAGGCGTACACCCCCGTGGCGTTCAACAGGTTCTGGGCGAAATTCGACCAGGCCCTCGCCGGGAATTGACCCTTGCGATCGCGCATGCATATGCATTATCATATAGACGAAAGGAAACGAAACCATGGAAAAAGAGATTAGGCCGGTAATGTACGCCGGCATGTTCACACTATTGAGCACGGGGCTCCTCGACGTATCCCCTCTCGAAGGGAGGGAAGGCGTTGCGGGGTTCCTCGGCTCCATCCAGATGAAGAAAGGCAGATACTACTGCCATTACGCCGTGTCGGACGACGCCCAGAGGATCACCGCGATCATGGTCGTCCACGCGGATTATCCGGGGGATTCCCTCGAGACGTCCGAGTTCATCGGCTACACGCAATCCGCGCTGAGCGGGGTCGTCGGGTTCTTCTCCCACCCGAAGAAGGCGTATACGCTCAACCAGCTCGGCGAATACGTGGCGCAGCTCGAGAAGGAGCATTCCGGAAGATGCTGGGTCAACATCAACTCGAAGCAGTTCTTCGCCCCCTCCTCCCAGGGATTGTCGACGAGGGTGCCGGTATACGGCCACCGCGACAAGAAGGGGGAATTGGATGCTCTTCAGATCGAATTCGATCCCAGGGAAAGCGAATTGCTCCAGACGGCGATCGCGGAGGTGGCCCTCAATGGCTGAGGAAGAGAAGAAGATATCCCCGAAGGAGATCGAGAGGTGCGAGAAGCTCTACCCAGAGACGTTCAGTATCCTCTCCGAGATGCTCCCGAAGGAGGTCATCGCCAAGGGCTGCATCGCCCTTGAGCACGAATCGCAGGACCACCTGTTCGCCATGGTCCTGTACCATTCCGCTTTGGAGGCAGTGGCGTCTGCCATGGCCATCAAGGCCGGGATCGAGTCATTATCATCGCAGGAGCCGGCGTTCAGCGGGCTGGACGGGCTCCCTGCGGGAAAGAAGAAGCACGAAGCATGAGCAGATTCCATTACTTCAAGCAGTCCCATTACGGGGCCGACCGCTCCGTCGTCGAGATCGACGAGAAGGAGTTCGTCAAGCTCCTCGGGGAGCATTACTGCTGCGACACGATGAACTGCGGCGGGATCGGGATCTCGATCGCCAACTACGAGGCCGCCAAGCGCAAGCTGGCTTCTCTGAAGAGGGACAGGACCGACATCCACTTCTTCGGCGGCGAATCGATCTCGCTGACCCTGAGGAAGGACCGCGTCCCGCCGAAGCGCCGCTCGAGGGACACGTCCTATCCGGACTGATCCCCGGGGCGCTCCGCGCCCCTCTCCCCACCGGGGGCTCCGCCCCCTGCCGCCGGCCCTGCGGGGGCGCTCCGCGCCCTTCCCCCGACCGCCCCTCCGCTGGGTCTTCGACCCTCCGCGCCTGGGGTCCGGGTGCGCGGATTCCCCGCGCCTCGCAAACCCGGCCTTCTCCGCGACATCGCCATCCGCAAGTCGCGGAGCCTCTGCCCGGGTTGGGCATCGCCTCGGGGAATGCGCTGAGGCGCTGCGCTCCGGGGCGGGGCCGCAGACGTATCATGGAAAGGAGGACTCTTATGGAGTTCAGGAAATACGATTGGATCGACGGGGAGCATGAGGACCGCCTCATGCCCCGCATCGGCACCCTCACGGTGCTCGAGACCCTCACCCGCGCCCATTACGAGGCGCCATGCCCCCTCGACGACCGATGGGGCTCCGCCAAGCCTGCGGAATACCCGGTCTACGGGGTCTTCAGGATGGAGCATAGGAGGCCCGATACCATCCGCCTCGCCTACTTCACCTGCGAGATAGGGGCCTTGGACTCGGAAGGCAGGCCGATGCGCCCGTCGTTCCAGCCCTACGACTACCAGCTCAAGGACTACGTCCGCCCAGAGGGGTCCGAACTGTATGGGGGGAGGGTCAGGATAGACCTCGACCCGCCGTTCAGGCTGTCCCCGGAAGGCCGCCTCGAGGGATACGACCCCTCTTGGCTCGAATCATGATCATAGGAGGAAGAAGCATGCAATACGAGATAACGATGACCACGTGCTGGGATGAGGACACCGGCGAGGAGATGCTGTGCCTCACCGAAGACCGCAGCCGCAGCATGGGCATACTGAGGTTCGGGCATGAGTTCGACCTCACCCTGAAGAAGGACCTGAGCTTCCGCTCCGCGTCGTCCATCGACTGCGGCGAAGCCTCATCCTATCGGAGGGAAGCGGATTTCGAAGCCGCCTATCCGGGCGTCCTGAAGGAAATCCGGGAGGCCGCGAAGTCCAAGCGCCTGCACGTCAGGCGGTATCATTGGAACGGGGTGCGGAACGAATCCGAGGTCATCCCGTACGAATCATACATAGGAGGATAATCCCATGAAAGACGAAAGATTCCGCAAAGCCCTCGCCGCCATGTGCGAGGAGATGCAGCTCGAGGAGGATGAACAGCCGATAATCCTCGACTCGATGGCCTACGACAAATCCATCGTGGGCGTCACCGACGACAATAGAATCGTCTACTCCTACCAGAAGATGGTCGAGGAGCTGATGGAGGATGAGGGCTGGTCCGAGGAGGAGGCCGTCGAATGGATCGATTACAATACCATCCGCGCCATTCCGTACGCCGGGCCGAAAGCCCCCATCATCCTATACGACACGAAGGAGGATATCCTCCTGAAGTACGGGGACTGAGATCCCCTGAATCATTATCATCGAAAGGAGCCATATATGGCCGTGAAGAATATACTGTCTGCAAGATACATCCGCGACAAAAAGAAAGCAGACAACATCCTGATGCTAGCCGGCCTCGGCGATATCCGCCTCAATGAGCTGTACCACAAGCAAGGGGCCGTCAATCTCATCAGCTCCGTGATGAGCAAGGCATCCCAGGCCTACGAAAGCTCGATCGGATCGTGCAAAGGATGCGAGCTGAGGATATATCTTGTTCCGAATGGGGGCATGATCCCGTCCTTCTCCGTCCAGGAGATGCTCGTCGTCCATTACGGCAAAGGAGCGTATGCCGCCAGGAACGCCACCCACAACTCCAACGCAGCCAACTTCCGCGAGATAGGAAGGCTGCTGGATGGCGGCTACTACGATGAGGTGAAGAGCCTTGAAGACCTCGAGGCTACCGCCTACCGTCTGACGCTCGGGGACTACGGCAGGAAATACCTGTACGCCCCGGCGGGCCGCAGCGACCAGGAAGGAGGAGAAGAATGATGAGCACCGTCCATTCCAAGAATCGCAAGATCCTCAAGAGCTTCGAGAAGCTCTTCCCCAACAAAAGGCTGCTCGCCATCCAATTGGATGGGTTCAGCCACCACGTCGTGTACGACGACATCCCGAGGGACATCAAGGCCCATTCCCTTGAGATATCCTTCTATATGGGGGTCGCCGAGGAGTCGGTATACTGCCGCGACCCCGAGAAGAAGGCCCTCCTCAAGGCCGCCAGGCAGTTCCTCCAGGACAATGGGTTCGCCCATCACCTGGATTTCCAGAACAACCCGATGGAGATAATCTTCGTCGACCCGGAGGACAGATGATGACTAAACAGCTGAGCACCCAGGATGCCTTCCTCCTCATGGGAGGCGACTACCTCGTCATCCTCTGCGGCCTCAAGAACGACCGCAACGGCAACCGCCGCTTCGAGGCGACGGTCGTCAACCTCATCGATCTGGGCGGGCGCGGGAAATCCGGCGCCTTCAGATACACCTTCACCGGCCATTGCATGTCCCTCAGGGACGAGGCCGAGTGGGCCCTCACGAACATCCATCTCACGATGGCCCGCTGAATCATTATCATCATAGGAGAGAAAGCATGCCAAATCATGTAACGAACATCATCACGTTCAAGAATCAGAAAGCCTTCGACCTGTTCAAGGAGATGTGCGTATCCGCGCCTTCCGTCGAAGGCGGGGATGAGGTATTCGACTTCAACAAGATCATCCCCATGCCGAAAGAGCTCGGCATTGAATGCAGCTCCGACCTCGGAGACGGCATCGAGCTGATCCTCCGCGACTTGAGGAGATCCGGGCTGCCCGGGACCAAAAAGACGATCGAGAAGGTCATCGACGCCATGAGCAAGCAGGTCTTCCCCCGATACCAGGGACTGTCCGACGAAGCCTTGGATGAGATCGCCGAGAGGAGGAAGGCAAGAGGCGATTACGACAAGCTGATCGACCTCGGCAAGAAGGCCATCCAGAATATCCTCGACTACGGATGCTGCAGCTGGTACCAATGGGCCGTCGAGAACTGGGGCACCAAATGGAATTCCTACAATTACAGGGACAACCCAGATGAGCTGCTCGTGTTCTTCCAGACGGCTTGGTCGACCCCCGTCCCCATCATCTACGAGCTGTCCGAGATGATCCCGAACGGGATCGAATCCGTCGAGTTCGCCGACGAGGATGTGGGCCATAACTGCGGCTATTACGACTACAAGTACCACAACTGCCGCGTCGAATACCTTGAGGACGGCAGCGATGCGGCATTCGACCTGGCCATCAGGGTCCAGGGGGACGAAGACCTGTATGAGAAGGATGAAGCAGGACATTGGCACCTCATCGACGACTGAGAGGGGGCGCTCCGCGCCCCTTTCCCCATCATAATCATCATAGGAGAAAGCATATGAAAAAGACATATGAGATCCGAGTCGCCATCGAAGGCGCAAAGGAGATCAAGATCCCCATCAAGATCATCGAGGAGCAGCTGACCGACATGCTCGCGACGGCCTCTTCCGAAAGCTGCGGATGCGCCTGGTGGAAGCCAGTCGACGAAATGTCCTACATCAACACCAAGAACGCCCTGATCGAGGAGCTCATGCCAGACACCGACGATGAGATCTGCACGGAGCAGATCTGGGCCAGAATGCTGCTCAACGGGGAGAAGCTCAGGCTGCTCGACCCCGAATCCGAATGGCACTGGAAGGGCCATAAGGAAGGCGAGATGCTCTGGAGCTGGCAGATCAGGGCAGAAGGATCCGAGCCCGAAGGCGGCGAATGGCACGACATCGGGATCGAGGACATCCTCAGGGGCCTGCTGACCTATGGCCTCATGGGATACGCCAACGGCTGCCGCCCCACCCTCGAGAGCGTCAACGACGATGGGGACTTCTACGACGCGGACGCGATCATCCAGATCGCCATGTACGGGGAGGTCATCTATGGCTAAGTACAGCGTGGACATCGTCAGGGTCGTTCCGCCCTACGATCCCCAATGCGTCGTGATCGTCGAGGCCGAAGATCAGGACGAGGCGAAGGAAAAAGCCCTCGGATGGTACATGTCCCAATACAGCCTGATCGCCGAGGAAGGCGTCGTGACGGCGGAAGAGCTGGATGAGGACATCCCCATCCACGACGCCACTTACTTCGTATCCTCAAAAGGGGACCCGCATAGGCAGAAGGGCCCCGGATCGCCGGTTGGCAAAACCATCCGCATCGACGCGATGGCCGGAGAGCCGCAATACTCCGGGAAGGTCGGCACCGTCGAATACGTCGACGACGAGGGCCAACTGCATGGCACGTGGGGCGGCGCAGCCGTCATCCCCGGCGAAGACCTGTACACCGTGCTCTGAATCATTATCACCAAGGAGGGAAAGCAATGCCCACAGAAGATGAAGAAGAAATGAGGAAGGCCCTATCCTTCACGGGGAAGAAGCTCTTCCAGACGGGGGAAGAGGGCATGATCGGCAAGCGCCCAGCCGATTGGCCCCCCCTCCACATGGAGGAGATCCGCAAAAAGGTCGGGTTCGGCCGGATCGGGGCGTACGACAGAGTGCTCGTCAACGTCAATTGCCGGACGGATGACGAAGCCGTCGAGCTGATCAAGAAAAGGCATCGCATCGACGACGAGGATTATGCCCTCATGAGCGACGTGATGTCCCAATACGCCCATGAATCCGCCGCATGCAAATACCTCCCCAAGAGGTATACCGATCTCGAGGACGACAATTACTACAGGCAGGAGGTCAAGACCCTCAATGGGTAGCTGCCGATGGGGCGCTCCGCGCCCCCTCTGACCAATCATTATCATGGAAAGGAAAGCCTATGGATAAGACTATCCTCCCCCTCCAGATGGGGGAATTCATCGAAATCGAGGATGGCAAGGCCCACCTCGTCTCCTTCGTCGAGGAGTACATCGACGACGACGGCCATTGCGGCGCCTTCAGGCTCGTGGAGGCCGTCGGCATCCTCATGCCGCTGAATGACCTCCGGTCGAAGGCGCTGGGGCAATGCGGATTCGGCCAGATCGAGGCCGCCAGCAAGCAATACGTCTCCGTGGAAGGGATGAATCAGGCGGCCTTCGACGGCATCCTCGCCACCGGATGGAAGGCGATAACGATGTCCGGATTCCTCACGGAGGATCTCCCCGACGGGAGGTACTTCGTCATGTTCGCGTATCCGGTGATCCCGCTGCCGGCGATCGGCGAGATCGACGACGCGTGGGCCAACTTCAAGAAGGTCACCTGCAACAGCAAGCCTTCGGCAGGGGTCGCGTCCAACTGGATCGACGATTACGTCGCCGACCATCCCGAATTCGACGCGCCGTGGCTCAAGGATGAGATGTTCACCCAGATCTCCATGACGGAGGAGCCGTGCGTGGATCCGGAGCACTACAACGACGGCCTGATCGACGTCAGGGTGATCCAGGATTTCTCCCTCACCGTATTCACGTCGTGCAGCGGCGAATCCAAGGCCGTGTCCTTCGACGACAACCGCTTCACCCCGATGGACCTCGTCGAGGCGTACGTCAAGCTGTTCGACCCCGCCTGGAACGAAGACCTCGAGAAGCGCCTCAACGCCTTCAAGACCTACCTCTACGCCTGCGGCTGCACGCAGGAAGACCTGGAGGAGCAGCAATGAGCAGCCTGGATTTGCTATGCTTCGACGTGCTCGGCGAATACGTCGACCCGCAGCGGATCACCGTCGCGGCGGATCGGACCAAGGTCTTCGTGAAATGGCCGCCTTCGATGCCGAAGGAGCTCATCCCCCAGATGCTGGGGGACTGGGAGGCCGAGACGGAGGAGACCCAGTTCGAGGGGATCCCCGTCGAGATCATGTAAGGGGGAGGGGGCGCTCCGCGCCCCCGACCCCGCCAATCATTATCATGAAAGGAGCCAATATGGCACAAGAAAAGAAATGCTTCCGACAGCTCACGCTTGCCGAGCAGAAGGAAAGGGGCGCCATCATCCGCGAAGGCGGAACCAACTACACCTCTTCCGATTATGAGAACTACGCCCGCTTCAGCGGCATGACCGCCGAAACCGGCAGAAAACTCATCGAAGCCGGATTCGCGGATCCCAATGACCAGCAGAACGACTCGCCGACCTTCCTCGAGATGGTCGAGTTCTGCGAAGGCCATCCCGGATTCACGATGCACGGATACACCATCGGCGAGGACCGCAGCGACGCCAGAATCACCGTTGAAGGCATCCAAGGCGAGGCCGCCAGCATCGACGACGCGCTGGATTTCGCCGAGGCGTTCAGATACGCCGACGACATGAGCATCGCCAGGGGGACCGACCATCCCTCCTGCTACTGCTGGTACGATTGAATCATCATCATATAGGAGAGAATCCATGGAAGAAAAGGATTTCAGACTCACCGCCGAGGAAGCCAATGTCCTCGACAAGATCGCCGAGGCGACCAAGATGGACGCCTGGTTCTACATCAATGACGACCTCCACGTGGAAGACCTCGAGGGGGAGATGAAGGACGCATCGGATGCAAAACTCGTCTGCATATTGGAAGGCGGGCTGGCCTACGGGCTCGATGAGCCCCAGAGCGGCGGATTGGATCCGGATGAGATCAAGATCGCCGAAGCCTGCTTCAGGAGGGCCCGCATCGCCTGCGGCGTGATGCCGTACACGACCGCCCTCGAAACCCTCACGGATGCGGGGCTGGGCCAGAAACTGACCACCGTGCTGGTCGCCTGCGCCTGCCGCAACGCCATCGACGCCTTCGAGGAGGAGGAGAACATCGCGAAGACCCCCTTCGAGATCTTCTGCGACCTCGCGTCGGAGCTATGGCTCGACTGCGAGGACAGGACGAGCCTCTGCTTCATCGCCGACTGGCTCGTCCAGTGGATCATCCGCCATCCGGAGGATGCGAACTATCCGGATTCGTACCGTGAATTGGCCGAATGGGCCGAGGAGAACCTATAATGGAACAGAAAGAATACGAAAAGCGCCTCGCGGCGCTCATCAAGACCCACAATTCCTCCGTCTCCGCCAGGGAGCTCAAGGAGGAGCTCGATATCCGGGGCATCCCCAGCGAATACGCCGATACCGGGCTCTGGGTCAAGCCGGAGGACCTCGATTACGCGGAAAGCGTGCTCGCCGAGCTCGAAGCGGGAGATGAGGAGGAACAGTGATATGGCCACGAAAAGGGAAACCACCTATAAGCTCACCAACCTCCTCGAGTTCCTCCAGAACGCCAACGTCATCCTCATCCGGGACGAGGCGGAATACATCCGCTTCTCCCGGATCATCTCCCACCACGGCCTCGACGGCCTGCTGCCGAACAGGAACGGGAAGCCGCTCTCCTACGGCGAGCTGCTCTCCCTCTTCCTGGGCACGCCGCAGCACTCCGCCCCCTTCTCCGACTGGGATGGGAAGGCGTTCTACGCCGAGTGCCAGATCGGCAAGGAAGCCATCGGGATCTATCCATACGACTCCAGAACGGTCGTCGAATGGTATGGGACCCAGCCGATGGAGGTCGACGACATCGACGATCTGCCGCCGGAAGGCCAAGAAAGAAGGAGAGACCGTATGAACAGAGATTCTGAATTGAGCCTAGGCGAATTGAACAAGAGGGCGGATGAGGTCCTCCCCCTCGCCCCCAACGATTACGTCTACAGCATCATACTGAGGAACGACGGGATCCTCGTAGTCACGATGTCGGAAACCAAGCATGGCCCCCGCTTCGAACACCTCGTGGATATATCCGACCGCCCGGAGGCCCTCGCCTACCTGATGGGCGACAGGGACGATTTCAACGACTGAGGAGGGGCTGCATGGGACAGAGATTGCTGATCACCGTGAGGATCTCGGGGAAACCGGTCCTCAACTGCTATTTCCACTGGTCCGGATACACCATCCCGGCCATCCACCTCGCGCGCAGCTTCATAAAGGGATACGCCGAGGAGAGGGAGCGCTGCCGCGCCCGGGTCAGGGCAGGCGCCAGAAGGGGCATGCCCAACCGCAAGTCGTCCGCCCTCGCGGCGGCGCTCCGCGCCTGGCCCGGATCCGGCGTCCACGAAGGGGATCGGAAAGGCGTCTGGGAGCTGATGGAAGACCTCGGCTTCGACGCCTCCGGCATCTACGGAGACCCCTACGGGGACAACCGGAACGACGGGCTCATCGCCATCTCCCCGGCGGGGATGGAGGCGAATGCGGCGTGGTCCGAGTACGAGCTCTGGATCGACCTGCTGCACGACGGCAAGTCCATCGTCTCCAGATTCGACCCGCTGGACGTCGAGACGATCTCATCGTACAAGGACGAATTCCTCGAGGACCCGGAATACCGGGAAGTCGAGGAAGGGGTCCTGGACTTCTACGCATCCGACCTCTCGGCAGAAGACCTCGATGAGCTTGAGAAGCTCTTCGACGGGGCCCCCGGCTTCGCCATCGGGTGCCTCGAGGAGGACCGGATGCTGGTTGAGGTCTGCTGAGGCTTGACAGGCCCCTCGCGGGCCGCGTATCATTATCATATATCATATCCATAGGAGGAAACATTATGTCTCATTTCATGGTAATGGCCATCATCAAGGCCGGAAGCAAAGACACCGTCGAGAAGCTGCTCGCCCCATACGACGAGAACCTCGAGATGCCCCCATACGTCGCCGAGACCAGGGAACAGCTCTTGGAGGGCATGAGGGAGCGCTGCCACCACGCGGCGGAATGCGCGAAGGCGGCCGAGTCCGTCGCCCATCTCCCCGAGGACGAGAGGGAGGATGCCTACAACAAGCTCTTCGGCGCCTGGCCGTGGTTCCACTATACGTTCACGGCCTCCGAGCACTTCAAGAAGCTCGCCGCCGCAGATGGATCCCCCGACGAAGAGGTCTGGAAGCTCGTGGAGGCCGAGAACGAGGGCGAGCTCGACGCCGAAGGCAACCGACTCTCCACCTACAACCCCGATTCCAAATGGGATTGGTACGAGCTCGGGGGCCGCTACTCGAAGCAGCTCCGGATCAAGGGCAAGGGGAAATCCTCGAACTGCGACGCCGCCCGCGCCAAGGACATCGACTGGGACGCCATGATGTCCCTGACCGCCGCGCAGGAGAAGAAGGCCCGCCACTTCTGGAGATGCTACGTCGAGCGCAAGCTCCCGAAGGCCGTCCGCGAGGGCGGCGAGGATGCCGTCAGGGAATACCTCATGGAGGAATTCGGGTTCGTCATGTACCGCCCCGAATACTATGCGGAGCGCTACGGCACGGCCGACGGATACGCCAGGCACCTGGCGCTGTGGGCCCCGTACGCCGTCGTGGATTCCGACGGCTGGCACTCCGTCGGCAAGATGGGCTGGTTCGGGATCTCCAACGAGGCCGAAGGCGCCGAGAAGGCGTGGGAGGAAGGGTTCCGATCCAACTTCGTCGACGCCCTCGGGCCCGACGACTACGTCGCGATCATCGATTGCCACATCTGAAAAAAAGGTATTGACGCGGCGCCGCATCCGCGCTACAATATCCTCAGGCGGAAGGGTTATGGCATGTCCCTTCGCCGCTCATTGACTCCTCCTAGTCGAAACGACGGGTCCCGCCCCCAAAGTTGAGGGGGGCGGGGGCCGGAGGGGCAGAATCATCTATCATGAAGGAAAGGAGTGCCGTATGGCACAGCCACTTTACGAAATACGCGAGGATCAGGCCACCCTGCACGTCTCGAAGGGCAATTCGAAGATCGGCAAGGGGATCTGGTCCTTTTCCACTCTCCCGGGCAATGAGGAGCATATGATCCAAACCAAAGACAAGGGATTGCTTACGGACATCCCTGGTACCTGCGGCAAGCTAGCAGACGTCTGTGCAAAAAGCTGCTATGCGTTCAATTTTTGCCGAAGATACCACAACAGCGTAATCCCGGCCCTCGCCGAGAACACGATCCTATTGCGAAATGGGAAACTCTGGGACCAGCTCGCGGTCTTCCTGACCCTCAAGAACGGGAAGGCGGAGAAGTTCCTGGACGAGGCCCATAAGGCCGGCATGGATCCGGACGAGGCGCTCGCTAAGGCCAAGGATCTTGCAGTCGTGAAGGTTTTCAGGATCCACACGAGCGGCGAGGTCGAAAACGCGCAGCAGTTCAGACGCTGGGCATTCCTGGCGCTCGCTCATCCCATGACGCAATTCACTTTGTATACCAAGAACTTCGATGCCCTCGGGGAATGGCTCGACGATCTTGAGGCCAGCCATCAGGACATCCCGGCAAATTTCTCGATCCAGATCTCCCAATGGCACCACTGCGCCGACGAATTCATCGCGAAGTACGCCGAACGGTGGTCTTTGGGGATTTTTGAATATGACGACAGCTTTGTCCCCGGGAACGGATTGAGCCAGGAAGACCTGGACCGTCTCGCGAAGACGCCCCATTGCCCGAGCATCGACAAAAACGGCCATCACCGCAAGATGCCGGACGGAAGCGACTTCACCTGCGACAAATGCAAGGGAAAGATGTCCTGCTACAACCAAAATTATAGGCATATCGCCGTATACGCCCATTAAAGAGCGGAAGGAGGTAAAATGAAAGGAGTAAACATAGGACCAGGAACGAGATTCAGTATTTATACCGTGAAGGAAATTCTGAAAAAAGGACAGCAAGAAACCAGATATCTTTGTGTATCAGATTTTGGGGAAGAAAAAGAATTCTCAAAATACGAAATCCAAAGAAGATTGGTCGCAACCAAAGGAATGAATCCTTATACGGTAAAAGATGGAATCGTTTACATGGATGTCGGAGGGCGCGTTTGCCTTTTGGACGAAGAAGATTTGCCGCTTGTGATTAAATATAGGTGGCATCTAAGACGTCAAAAAAACAAAAAAAGAGGACATGATGACGCTATCGAATATCCAATATTCAAAAACTCGGACCATAAAAAAGCCATCGTCATGTATCATTTGATAATGCCAATAAAGCCGGGTCAAGTAATCGATCATATAAACGGCAACCGGATGGATAACCGAAAATCTAATATGCGCATCTGCTCCCAAAGAGAAAACTCTAAAAACAATGGAATATCCAGAAACAATGAATCTGGATATAAGGGAGTCTTTAAGGATAAACGCTATAAAAATAGAGATGTTTGGACATTCGCTTTAAAGAATGACGGCAGAGTGATACACGAAACGGGATTTGCATCTCCAGAAGAAGCGGCAAGAGCCTACGACGCCAAAGCAATTGCGCTGCATGGCCCTTACGCACGTCTTAACTTCCCTGAAGATCATCCAGGTCATTTAAATCAAATGCCGGCGCGGCGGATCCCCTGATCCGAATCTTGACGGGCCCGCCCATAGGCCCTATAATATATGGGAAGGATCATTTGCATCATAATCATCAACGAAAGGAGCCCGCGACCAATGGGGTACTTGATCTTCTTCTTCATCCTGCTCATATGCTTCTTCGTATGCATGATGGGCGGGATCCCGCCTAGGCGGAAATGAAAGGAGGCCCAGCCATGGGAGCACTAGGCACCCTGGCGTTCCTGATCGCCCTCGGGTACGTCATCGCCGTCCTGGCGAAGGCGACGTTCGGCGATTGGCGCTGACGCCGCGAATCATTATCATAATCATCCGAAAGGAGATCCCTATGGGAAAGAAAGCAATGGACTCGTCCGAGGAGCTCGCTCGGGCGAGGCATCAGGCCGTGATGGCGGTTTCCGCCTTCTGCGCCGCCGCCCTGCAGCTCGAGAAGCTGACGAGGGGGGACGCCAAGATCACGGTGGGGACGGCCAAAGCCGCCGCCCAATCCGACGAAGGCGCGCTGGCCATGATGGACCTCGCCAGGGCCATCGCGTGCAGCGACCCCGAGAAGCTCAGGGCGATGTCGTCCAAATGGATGGCGGCCGCCCGGGCCAGGCTGGGCAGATGCCGCGATGCCAGGATGACGCTTGCCCGCGATGCCGCCGTCTCCGTCGAGGAGGCTTGGGGCCGTGCCCGCCGCTGAAGCCCTCGCCTCTGCGGCCATAGGCGCCTTCCTGGGCTGCCTCGGCCCCGTGGCCGGGCTCCTGCTGACCCTCCATCCGGTCCGGGTCAAAGCGAAGCCCCGCCGGAAGAGGCGCGGCGACTGGCTCATCCTCGACATATATTAATATTATATAAATATTAATATAATTGAATAAAACCCTGATTTCATCGGATTTATCCGAGATAATCGGGGTTTTTTCCGCTTCCCCCTCGGGCGCTCCCGCGCCCTTCGCCCCCCCCCAACGGATCCCCCGGCCGAGCCCGGGCCCCTCGGCCCGCCCCGCATGGGGATTCCGGAGGAATCCGCGCCCCCCACACCCCATCCTCCCCCCATCCGGGGGGATTTCATTCCGCCGGGGGGGGATTTTTGCCCCCCCCCCCCCCACCCGGGGGGGTGGGGGGGGGGGAGGGGTGGCCCCAGAGGCCGCCC
>Ga0310786_10000353_pt1 | contig 74868 bp, 47 predicted proteins | sample AusTroGonzalo_MG_FD_203881 | JGI IMG/M metagenome (GOLD analysis project Ga0310786, IMG submission 203881) | Bovine rumen microbial communities from tropical cattle in Woodstock, Queensland, Australia - Gonzalo_03 (v2) (version 2) | ecosystem: Host-associated > Mammals > Digestive system >... | reverse complement strand
GCGACGGTTTCCTTCTCCGTATAAAAAGAACGCCGTCATCCTGCCTTAACCAGTATGGCGGTGAAGGCGGCCCCCTGCAGTTCTGGACAGATGAAGGCAGTCTGACAGACGACGGCTCCACTTTCCGTGTGGAAAAGGTGAAGGACGAGGCGACACCTGTCAATATGTTGGCAGACGACTTAACGAAGTCATCTGGCAACATCTATGACATTGCAGGACGACGCATCACGAAAGTCACTAAACCTGGCCTCTATATACAGAAAGGCAAGGTCGTGATGAAGTGAGACCACGAATTTAACGAATTTCACGAATTATGCTGCGCCAGCTAAATTCGTGAAATTCGTGTAATTCGTCAAATTCGTGGTTTTTTAGACCCAAATTGGTCGTTAGAGTCCGATTCGATTTGTTATGCGGCTTTATGCGTCGATGTTAGCGTAGGTGGCGTTCTTCTCAATGAACTCGCGTCGCGGTTCGACGTCATCGCCCATGAGCATCGAGAAGATTTCGTCGGCCTCGGCGGCATTCTCGATGGTCACCTGCTTCAGCAGGCGGTTCTCCGGGTTCATCGTCGTCTCCCATAGCTGCTCGGGGTTCATCTCACCCAAACCTTTGTAGCGCTGGGTGTGCAGAGCCTTGTCGTCGCCATTGCCGGCCACGTACTTGTCGATGAAGGCCTGACGCTGCTGCTCGGTGTAGCAGTACTCCGAAGTCTTCTTATACGTACACTTGTAAAGCGGTGGCGTAGCAATGTAGAGGTGCCCCTCCTGGATGACCTTCGGCATGAAGCGGTAGAATAGGGTCATAATCAGCGTGTCGATGTGCGAGCCATCGACGTCGGCGTCGGTCATGATGATGATCTTGTCGTAGCGCAGCTTGTCGACGTTGGCCTCGCGGTCGCCCTCGCCTTCGACGCCAAAGCGGACACCGATGGACTGGATGATGTTCATCACCGACTCTGCCTCGAACACGCGGTGCCACTGTACCTTCTCCACGTTCAGGATTTTTCCGCGCAGGGGCAGGATGGCCTGGAAATGACGGTCACGACCCTGCTTGGCGGAGCCGCCGGCGGAGTCACCCTCGACGAGGAATATCTCGCACATCTTCGGGTCTTTCTCTGAACAGTCAGCCAGCTTGCCGGGCAGTCCGCCACCGGTCATCGGGTTCTTGCGCTGTACGCTCTCACGGGCCTTGCGGGCGGCGATACGGGCAGTGGCAGCCAGAACGACCTTGTCGCAGATTATCTTGGCCTCCTTCGGGTGCTCTTCCAAGTAGTTGGCCAAAGCCTCGCCCACAGCCTGCTGTACGGCACCTGCCACCTCGGAGTTGCCGAGCTTCGTCTTGGTCTGTCCCTCGAACTGTGGCTCAGCCACCTTGATGCTAATAACGGCGGTGAGACCCTCGCGGAAGTCCTCAGGGGCAATCTCAATCTTGGCCTTTTCAATCTGCTTGGAAATCTGCGGGTCGTTGTCGGCGTATTTCTTTAAGGTACGTGTGAGGGCAGCACGGAAACCGGCGAGGTGGGTACCTCCTTCTATCGTATTGATATTGTTCACATACGAGTGGATGTTTTCGCTGTAGTCGGTATTGTACATCACGGCCACCTCAATGGGGATGCCCTGCTTCTCGGTCTTCAGGTAAATGACGTCGTCGACGAGGTGCGTGCGATGACGGTCAACGTAGCGCACGAACTCCTTCAGGCCGTCCTTGGCGTGGAACACTTCCGGCTCGCGCAGATTGCCTTCCTCGTTAGGACGGAGGTCGGTGAGCGTGATGGTGATGCCGGCGTTCAGGTAGGCCAGCTCGCGCATACGGCGGGCGATAATGTCGTACTTGTACTCGGTGGTGGTAAAGATGGTACCGTCAGGCCAGAACTGCTGGCGCGTACCCGTCAGGTCGGTGTCGCCCACAATCTTCACGTCGTACAGAGGCTTACCCTTCTCGTACTCCTGCTGGTAGATGTGGCCGTTACGGAAGACCTGCGACATCATGTGCGTCGACAGGGCGTTCACGCACGAGACGCCGACGCCGTGGAGACCGCCGGAGACCTTGTAGCTGCCCTTGTCGAACTTACCGCCGGCATGCAGCACGGTCATGACGACCTCGAGGGCCGACTTGTGCATCTTCTCGTGCTCGTCCACGGGAATACCGCGGCCGTTGTCCTGCACGGTAATGCTGTTGTCCTCGTTGATAGTTACCTCGATATGGGTGCAATAGCCGGCCATCGCCTCGTCAATGGAGTTATCGACGGTCTCGTTGACCAGATGGTGCAAACCTTTCTCACTGATGTCGCCAATGTACATGGCAGGGCGCTTGCGAACGGCCTCTAAGCCCTCAAGCACCTGAATGTTACTCGCGGAGTAGTTCTCCTGCTCTTGTAAGATTTCTTCTGACATTTCTCTGTTTTGTCCTTAATAGGGTGCAAAGGTACAAAAAAAAGGTCAGATAAACAAAGTTTATCTGCTAAAAAACCACAAAAAAAGAGGTCGCTGCCTTGCGGGCAGCGACCATTGCTATGCTTGGGGTGAAATTGACTATCCCAGCTTGTTAATGTGCAAGCAAAGACTCGACTTCAGGTTTGCGGCCTTGTTCTTGTGAATGATGTGGGTCTTGGCCAGCTTGTCGAGCATCTTCTGAACCTTCGGATACAAGGCTACAGCCTCGTCTTTGTTAGTCATGGCGCGCAGCTTACGAACGGCGTTGCGCATGGTCTTTGCATAGTACTTGTTGTGGAGCTGTCTTTTCTTCTCCTGGCGAATTCTCTTCACCGATGATTTGTGATTTGCCATTTTAATTTCTTAGTTTTAAATGTTACAATGTTACTAAAGCCTGTGGGTCTTGCGTCCTACGACTGCCCTGGGCGGACTTCTTCAATTTCCGAATCTTTTAACTCTTTAATTTTCCAAAGCCCTCCGCCACCCTTTCCTTACCGGTAGCACTTGGCTGTGCAGATGGCGGATTTAATTTTTATTTCTTATTTGTTATTTCCTTGTAGTCCCTAGGAGAGTCGAACTCCTCTTTAGAGAATGAAAATCTCTCGTCCTAACCGATAGACGAAGGGACCCCTTCGCTGCGCTAAATGATAAATCATAAATGAGAAACAATCCACATTTGCGCAAAAGCGGGTGCAAAGGTACGGCTTTTTTTTCATACGGCCAAATTTTCTTGAAGAAAAATGACACAGACCGTCATTTTTTGTCATTTCTTTCGTTCTTTCCCTCACTTTTTCGTAACTTTGTCAGCTGTATGCTAACGAAGACACAGGCCATTGTGCTACACGCACTGAAGTACGGCGAGTCGAAGCTGGTGGTTGACATGTTCACCCGCCAATGTGGAAGAATGACGTTTATGATCGGGCTGCCGAAGACACCCAAGGGACGGCTGAAGAAACAGCTGTTCCAGCCACTAACGCTACTCGACGTGGAGGGCGACATCCGGCCGAAGCTGCAATGGCAGAAACTGCGGGAGGCCACGCTGCTCACTCCCCTGACATCGCTGCTCACTGAGCCGGCAAAGCTCAGCATCTCGCTCTTCATCGCCGAATTCCTGTATCACGCCCTGAAAAGCGAACAGCAGAACGAACCGCTGTTCGACTACATCCGCAACAGCATCGAGTGGCTTGACGGCCGACAGGAGCCTTTTGCAAACTTCCATCTGGTCTTCCTTATGCGCATGAGCCGCTTCTTAGGCTTCTACCCGAACTTAGACCACTATGAACCGGGCGACTGCTTCGACCTTCGCGCCAGCGTCTTCTGCAAACAGCCACCGCTGCATCAGGACTTCCTCCTACCTCAGGAGGCTGCCATCGTACAACTGATGATGCGCATGGACTACCCCACGATGCACCTCTACCGCATGTCGCGCCACGACCGCCAGCGGCTCTTAGACATCGCGCTGACCTACTACCGCCTCCATCTGCCCGCCTTCCCCGAACTGAAATCGTTAGAGGTACTTAAAGAACTCTATGATACGGTTTCTTTTTCTTAACCACGAATTTCACGCGGATTCTTTATAAACCACGAATTTCACGCGGATTCTTTATAAACCACGAATTTCACGAATTACACGAATTGCTGCGCCAGCCTAATTCGTTTAATTCGTGAAATTCGTGGTTAAAAAATTACTTAATCACGACCTTTTTACCACCAATGATGTTAAGTCCCTTGTGTGGGGCAACAAGGCGCTGACCATTGAGGTTATACACCTCGCCTCGTTTCTCATTCTCTCCATTTCTCATTTTCTCATTTTCAAATAGCTCTGCCTCGCTAATGCCTGTGGCTTCGTCATCCTCAAACTCAATGCCGAGCTCGAAGTCATTGATTCGCGTCTGGGCATATTCCGGCAACAGGCGTGCGGGCATGTGCAGGTACATCTTATTCTTACCGTAGGTTTTCGGTGCTGTGTTCGGGAAGAAGCCAGGCTTACCTGTTGTCTTCGACACGGCGAGGCTCAGTGTCAGATAGGTCTCGCCATAGAAGTTCTCGTACATATCCACGGTTTTGCCATTGGGCACTCCGACAAACATATTCATGTAGAACGCCTCATCGTTTGTCTCAGGAATCTGGTAAGTTCCGGCCTTGTCGGCCTTCACGTACACACCTTCACCGGCAGATACTCTATAAACACGGCCCAGCAACACATTCCCCTTATCAAAGCCAGTGGCTATCCATGCTGAAACGCCCTTGCTCTTCAGCGGCTCGAAGTCCAAATCCTTATTGCTACTAAATCCTGCAACGAGGGTATTGCCGACGGTCACCGTTTCAGGTCCTGGTTCCACGATAGTCTCGAAATTCTTCCATCCGTCAGTAGCCTCATACTTTGCTATTGTTCCTACAGGGACATAGAGTTTAGCGGGCGTGAACCTATAGATTCCATTGTAACTATCATAATACCAGAACACATTATCTCTAATAGCAAAAGGCTCTTCTATCTCTGAGTGGACTTTTTTCAGGCCGCTGCAATAAGAGAAAGCCCCCTCTCCTATGCTCGTCACGCTGTTGGGAATCGTGATGGAGGTCAGGCCGCTGCAACTAGCGAAAGCCCATTCTCCGATGCTTGTCACGCTGTTGGGAATCGTGATGGAGGTCAGGCCGTTGCACCATGCGAAAGCATAGTTTCCTATACTCGTCACGCTGTTGGGAATCGTGATGGAGGTCAGGCCGAAACAACTAGCGAAAGCATATTCTCCTATACTCGTCACGCTGTTGGGAATCGTGATGGAGGTCAGGCCGATACAATAGTAGAAAGCAGCATATCCGATACTCGTCACGCTGTTGGGGATATTCGTGTTTTTGCAACCGGCTATCAGTGTGTTGGATTTTGTTTCAATAATAGCATTACAGTTGTCGCGCGAGTCATATTTAGTGTTTCCCGATCCCACATTGATGGAAGTCAGGCCGGTGCAACCATAGAAAGCATACTCTTCTATGCTCGTCACGCTGTTGGGAATCGTAATGGAGGTCAGGCGGCTGCACCAAGCGAAAGCAGCATATCCGATGCTGATTACGGAGTTGGGAATGGTGAAGGAAGTCAGGCCGCTGCAATAAGAGAAAGCCCCCTCTCCTATGCTCGTCACGCTGTTGGGAATCGTGATGGAGGTCAGGCCACTGCAATCGGAGAAAGCACCGTTTCCTATGCTTGTCACGCTGTTGGGAATCGTGATGGAGGTCAAGCTACTGCAAACAGAGAAAGCATAGTCTCCGATACTCGTCACGGAGTTGGGGATGGCGACGGAAGTCAGGCCGCTGCAACGAGAGAAAGCAGAGTTTCCAATGCTTATCACGCTGTTGGGAATCGTGATGGAGGTCAGGCCGCTGCAACCAGAGAAAGCAGCGTCACCTATGCTCGTCACGCTGTTGGGAATCAGGATGGAAGTCAGGCCGCTGCAACCAGAGAAAGCAAAGTTTCCAATGCTTATCACGCTGTTGGGAATCGTGACGGAAGTCAGGCCGCTGCAACCAGAGAAAGCAGAGCTTCCAATGCTTATCACGCTGTTGGGAATCGTGATGGAGGTCATGCCGCTGCAACCAGAGAACGCATAATTGCCGATGCTCGTCACAGTCAATTCCGTTGAACCAGCATACACTTTCGCAGGGATTACCATAGCGCCAGACACTATACTAGACTCATAATAAACAGCATTGAATGTCATAGAGCCACTATACAACATAAGGTCAAGGTCACGGCCTTGACCGGCTTTGGCACACTCATTAGCCATTATTTCAGTAATCTGAAGCTCGTTCAAGCCATTCTCCCACTTAACATGATCGTAATAGGTGTTACTCCACCACCCATTCATGACCTTCAGATCAAAATCTTCAGTAACATCTGATACGTCAAAAATCAAAGTCTTGAGATTGAAGTAAACGTCATCAGGAATAGTGGGCAGATGTGCGCCCTCGGTATTACTGAAACGCATGGCTGCAGCGTCCCAAGCACCTGGTACAAACGGCAGTTGCGGATCTGCTGCCTTCTCTTCTTCTGACCTATTAGGATCACCATAGATATATATCTTCTCGGAATTAGGTCCACTATAAAACTTGATATCCATAGCCTCTGTTCCATTGACAGTAAAGGACCATGTAAGTCCGTTGCGGTCAGTCCATGTTTCCGCCATCGTCTGCATAAAACTGCAGAGCAAAAGAGTTAACAGAAATAGTCTAAAGCATCGCAAGTGTTTTGAAACCTGTAGCGATAAAAGTCGTAATGTTTTGTTCATAATTAAATATTGTTTTGAGTTAATAAAATAGTTTTTCTTTGGTGCCTCACGATTCCATTAACGATAGTGTTTGGCCGTCTGCCCCTAAAGACAGGCTTTATCGATTGCAAAATTAAACAAAAATCATCAAAACACCAAAGAAATCTGCCAAAAAGTTGGCGCACTACAAAAAAGTTGTATTTCATCTCACACTATCACGCCTTTGCAAGGTAGAAGGATAGAAGTGACACTATCATTTCCCAATACTAAAGAAACAGCTCACTGTCGGCAGTTGACAGTGAACTGTAACTATATTATCCGTAAATTCGTAGTCAGAATATCATGGTGTATAACACAATTCGCGAAATTCTTTTAGTCGGCAGTCGCCTTGGTAAAAGCGGCAAAGCCGAGCGCGTTAAATTCGTGGTCTCACTTAATCACGACCTTGAGCTTTCAGCTCGAGCTCGCCCACGCTCGATAAAGCATGAGCAAGCTCAGCTTTATCCTCACTTAATCACGACCTTTTTACCATTGACAATATACAGACCCTTCTTCAACTTTGAAGTTTGAACTTTGCGCTCGGCTTTGCCGCTTCGCTCGTCGAAGAAGTTTGAAGTTTGAACGCGCTGACCATTGAGGTTATATACCCCGCCGCGTTTATCATTTATCATTTGTCCTTTATCATTTAGATGCGAAGCATCGCTAATTCCCGTCGTCTCGCCCATAATCGGCAGTTCGTCACCCTCGAACACGAAGTTGAGGCCGCGGGCGGCATCGCTGCTGTTGACCAGGTCGGCGGGCAGGCGCAGGTACATCTTACCGGCTCCATACGTCTTGTCGGCTGTGTTCGGGAAGAAGGCGGGCTTGCCTGTGGACTGCGACTTGGCGAAGCTCAGCGTCTGCATCGTCACGCCGCCAACAGTCTCCGTCGGGTGTACCGTACCGCCATCGGGCAGGCCGACAAACGCATTTACGTAGTATGGCAGTTCCGTCGTCACTGGAATCTGGAACGTCGTCTGCTGCGTCAGCGTCTTCTTCGACTTCACATACACACCCGTTCCTGCTGGTACTGCATACACACGGCTCAGCATCACATTGCCGCCCTTGAAACCCGTGGCTATCCATGCCTCCACGTCGCTATTAGTAAAGTCCAGATTACGGTTGCTGCTGAATCCGGCCACGCCGAGCGTGCCAATGGTCACAGGCTCCGTATCACCAGTCGATACATCCGTCACCTCGCCGCGTTTATCCATTATCCATTCTCCATTGTCCATTAGGCGCGCAGCGCCGTCAAGCACCCATTCCGGCAGACGCAGGTACATCTTGTTGTCGCCGTATGTCTTCTCTGCCGTGTTCGGGAAGAATGCCGGCTGACCCGTCGTCTGTGACAGTGCGAAGCTCAGCGTCTGGTACGTCACACCATCCACCGTTTCCGTCGGCTGCACCGTCCTCGCCGTCACCACCGGCTGGAACATGTTTACATAATACGCCTTTTCGGTTGTCGTTGGGATATCGAACTCCCCGGCCTTCGTCGACTTCACATAGATGCCTGTATTGGCCGGCACGACATCCACCTTACTCAGCATAATCTTTCCGTCCCGGAATCCTGTAGCTATCCATGCCGTCACGTCGCTGCCCGTGAAATCCAGCGCCTTGTCGCTGCTATAGCCGGCTACGAGGGCCTTGCCGACAGGAACAGTCTCAACGCCGGAAATAATTTCCAAGGATTTAATTTGTATGGAGTGCCAGTTGGTACCAGGCTTCTCGGCCACCATACCCAAGTGCAGCGTGCCATTGGTGACAGTAGTTGTGAGCGTATACTCGCCGTGTTCGGCCACCCTGTCTGTGATATAGGCGGGAATGTACTGTATAGCATCATTGGCAAATAGATATACTACGTCCGTCTGTCCGTCGATGATGTCGCTGTCGAAGCCGCGGCCGGGTGTATAGCAGGCGTTGGCATAGAGCGTCACGCAGTACAGCCCGTTCTCCAGTCCCGTCACCGTCTGCTCCATCACCGTGCCTGTGGTCTCGGTGGTCTCCTCATACACCTCGGCCAGTGGTGTCGTGCGCCCGTCGTTAGTGGTCACCTCTGGGCCAGCCCAGCCCACCATGCCGCCGGCATGCCAGTCCTCGGCAGTCACGCCGACGAGGGCAGTCAGGTCGCTGACCTGATCGTCAGATGTTGTTGAAGGCATGTCAGCAATGTCCATCTCAACGATGTTGGTGAACTGTGTCCACGACTTGGCGTAGGAGTCGCGACTGCCTATGGGCACATAGAGGGTGATGTCGTCATATTTTTCATCCCAGCCAATCAAATAGTTCGACACGCCATAGTCTACCAGTAGCGGAGCCTCGTGTGCCTTAGAGTAAATGGTTTTCAGATTGGGGCATTGATAAATCATGCCAGCCTCAATACGGTTCAAGGAACCTGGCAGGACAACAGTTTCCAATGATTCACATCCTTGCACGGCATAACTCCTTATGGTTGTAATGCCGTAGGAAAAAGAGAGGTCAGTAACATCATTGTAATTGCAGAATGCCTGGCTGATTCCTTTCACCGTGTAAGACACACCATCTTCAGGCGAGACCACTGTGGCTGGAACGGTCAATTGCGTGGGAGCATCAGCAATACATTTACTCGCAAAGACATAATGACGCTCAGTATCTGCTATCACATATTGAATACCATTTACAGTAAATTGGCCTTTGTTTACCATATCCAATTTGATTCCCGCATTGTAGTTGATCATTATGTCACTATTTGGATTTTTGCAATACATCAAGTCTGCCAAATAGAGATTGTCAATACTTAATCCTGTACAATCAATATCGACATCCACACTCTGCCTAGGCTCTATATGCAGCTTCTCGCTCTTAAAGACCTGACCAACAATGTCCTTCCCATAGTCTTCGCGGGGATAAACGCGTACTGCCACTTCACGGTCGTAGGGTTCGTCACCCCCATTAGTTACCGTCACGTTTAGTAGCATGTCGCTCCAGTCGATATTATTGCCTTTGAGAAACATTTTGGATGGATTAACTATCACAGAACCTTGTGCTATTACAGTAGTAGCGTCTGATGTAACAATCCAAAAATTGTAGGTACCAGACTCTTCTGGAGTAAAAACAAGACGTATAGTTGTTGTACTCTCCTCTTCTATCTGGATGTCTGTCCATCCTGGCCAGTCAAACCATTCTTCCGAAGAATAGGTTGGATGGTCGGCCATAGATACTTCGTAGCGCGACTGTATCCATTGTTCATCTCCCAAATTATTTAGAGTGACATCAATATAGGCCTGTTGCTCTGATAAGAAGCCATATTGAATGTCTACAATCTCCAATTTGAGAGATTTAGCTTCCATAGTTGGCAAAAACTCTCCGTCAGAGATGGTCCTTTCCATTTTGCTTCCTATCGTCCATTCTATTTCGGAATGTTGCTTGTACAGAGCAACGAAACAATAGGTTCCATCACTTAACCCCATTTCCTCTAATGTCAAGAATGCACCCCAAGAAAGGTCTGTTTCAGGACTATTCCGTTCTATTACTTCAACGTTTTCATATAGCATACAAACATTCGTTATTTCGCCAGATTCAGTTAATAATCCTATGGCAAAATCCATATACATCGTCTCAGAACCATTATAAATGAATGTTGCGCCGACTTCCTTATTTAATTCAACGGCATCTAAAGTATAAATATAAGCCTCAAACAAAGGCTTTTCGATAATATTACCAGTCGTAGGCTGAATACCAATTAGGGCGCTTCCATATGAAATAGAGAAGGAGAATTTGTCATTATAGCTATTATGGTATGGATTGAGGATGGACAATTTAAAGAAACCATTGAAATAATCTCCCCATCCCCAGTTGATATGATACATACCTGTTCCGTCATAACCGTCACATATTAATGCATGACATCCTTGATTATGGGAGCAACCAAAGATTATTATAGGGCGTTTTTCTAATAATTCGCTATATAACAAGTTATCCCATCCACTGATAGAATAATTTACTGGACCAACTTCATTAATGCCCTCATCATAGGAAAAAGTTCTCTTGAGCGCCCAATATAGATCTGCCAAAGTACAACCACTACTGGACAAACCATAATCCATGTGTAAGCTCTGACCGCAATATCGCATTAACTGAGCCACTGCATCTGCAGCGACACCGGTCTCGTCGTAATCATATTCATCTTTCATGTTGGTCCAGTCAAACTGTGTGGGAGGCAGTTCTGGCAAGGACTTCCTGTTATTGAAATTCTGTATCTCTTCATTCCATGTCCCGCCATACTCATACGCAGGAATAGCTGTGGTATAATCCTGCGGCCATTTCCAATAGTACATAATCTGTGCCATAGCCGTTGCTACACAACCAGTTACGCAATGCTGTGATTCTGTACTACTTTCAGGTGTTTCTTCTGGGCATTGCAGATTATAGGGAGCACCCTGATTCCACTTTGCTGTAACCAAAGGTTCTATTGCGGGGTGTGTCGGTACCTTGGCTGGCATGGCCGTGGCATTAGCAGGGATGGCCTTAATCTGCTCTTCATAGCCTTTCAGCCACTCCCGCATGTTCTCCGGCATAGTCTGCGGGTCGATGTTTCCCTCGGTGCTATAGCCAAGGATTTCCTCCGTGCGGTCGTCACCACTGACAATGACAAATCCACCGTTGTCCTCGACGTTGAACAGGTAAAGGGCATCGTTCTCTGTGGCTTGTGCTACACGCTTCATGGCACGGGGCTTGACTGGAGCATGCTTCGGCCCGCCTATATTGCTCATCGCTTTGCCTTGCATAAATGCCTGCGCCTTCTGCATGGCCTGTTCCTCAGTTACATGCTGTGCAAACAGTCCGCAGACAGACAGGATACACGCTAAAAGTAGGGTTAGTTTCTTCATTTTGCTATAGTTTTTCTTGATTATGTTTCAATATGCTTTTCAAAGCTATCAATTCCTTTTCGCTAAACTGCTGGTAACGATTTCGGCTACTGGGTATCCATGTCACTACGATGCGGCCAGCCTCGGCAGATATGTCATCGCACCAATACATCTGGAAACGGCGTTCTTTTCCGTTTGTTTGAGGTTGGCCTACCGAGTCTACTGTCGTGAATCCAATCTTACCTAAGAGCCCATTGAACTTGGCACCAACACATACTGCCAACTTCAAGTCCGACTGTCTGACGGTTTCGCGGAGTGTCTCACTGAACTGCTTTTTCAAGAACGCATCATTAAGCAACACGTTCATACACTTATCGTTAAAGTTTTTAGAGTGCCAGGCGCACAGCTCGAAGACGAAGGGAGGCTTCTTCCTCACCGTTGCCTTTTGTCCCTTAGCCTCCGCAGCAGCCGATTCAATCTGTTCTATCCAATGTTGCTTTTTCTGCCACCAGTCCCAGCCGTCATATTCCATGACCCACGACATGTCTTTTTCCTTAAGCTCAGCCTCGCTCATGAGCAAAGGGGACTCCCTCGCCAGCGTACTGTAGCCTTTCTGCTGCACGTAAGTAACTATACTCTTAGGGCATCCAGCACAGTCGCGGTAGGTATGGCGGTCACGGTTGAATCCGCCACCAGGATTGTAGTTCACGATGACAAACGAGCTGTCCTGCGGGTCGCCCCAATAGGGTTCTGGCAGATCGTCGAACGACAATCCAAATTCGCCCTTGTTCCCGAAGAATGCCTGCTGATACTCATCAACTTCACCCGCCAGCCATTGACGGATTACAATATCCCAATAATCTGTGAATGATGGTTCCATTTACCTGATTGTTTTGTATTAGTACTACAGCGAAGAGTCTGCTTGCTTGGGTGCTTCTTCGATGGGCGAAGTTAACAGAGCGACAAATACCCGCTTTGGCTGCAAAGATAAGCAAAAACCTCCGAATCGCCAAAGGATTCGGAGAAAAACTTGTGAAAAAGGAAAAGCTTTTCCTTTTTGGGCTTTTCCTTTTTCGTTTAGAGTGTTACACTATATGTTATTTGTAGGCTTTACAGCCTGTCTATTTCTTCGGCGGTGAGTCCGGTGTACTTAGTAATCAGTTCTACTGTCATCCCGTCGGCCTTCATCTTGCGGGCAGCCTCGAAAGCCTTGTCACGTCCACCCTCTGCACGGCCTTTCTCCATGCCTTGTGCCATGCCTTTCTCCATGCCTTGTGCCATGCCTTGTGCCATGCCTTTCTCCATGCCTTGTGCCATGCCTTGTGCTATGCCTTGTGCTATGCCTTGTGCCATGCCTTTTTCCAAACCTTCGGTCATACCCTGGTTGACTCCATCAAGGTATCCCTCGCCGCGGGCTGTGGTCATCTGATTACGAAGGATGGCACGATCCATGAGGTAGCGGTCGTAAAGCACTCCTTCGTCACGTCCCATGCGCATACGGTCGAGCTTCTCGCGAGCCTCACGCAGGCCGGGGGCATCGGCATCCTCGGGGATGTCGGTGGTGGCAAGGAAGTAGAGCCACTGGTCGAGCGAGTCGCGGCTCCAGCGGTTGAAGTCGTTCACCTTCAGTATGACATAGCGTGGGTAGAGGTCGCTGACCGCCTCGGCCTTGAACGTCTGTTTCTGGAAGGGCGACAGCTGCAGCAGGTCATGTTTCGTGAGACCCCGGAACTCGGTCTTGCCTTCGTAGACGCAGTCCTCGCCCTGCCCCAGGTCGAAGTAGACGATGTTGATGCTGTACACACGCTTCACATGCTCGTAGTTCTCCCCGCTGTCGATATACTCCGTGACGAGCTTCGAGGCACCGAAGAGCATGCGCTGGAAGTAGGCGAACTCTGCCTCGCCCTGCACCTCAATGAGCAGCAGGTCACCATTCGTGTCCTCGGCCAGCAGGTCCACACGATTGCTCTTCGCATTGGCATCGTTCTTGTTCCCCTCGCTCTCAAGCAGGCGGTGAATCTTGATGCCGGTGCCCAAGACGGTGCTGATGAAGCCCTCCAGCACGTCGTGGTTGGCCTTCTCGCGAAGCAGGTGCTTCAGGGCCCAGTCAAAGCTGATGAATGTACGTTTCTTCTTTACCATAACACTTCAATTCGGCCACAAAGATAAACAAAAATCTCCGAACCGCCAAAGGATTCGGAGAAATTGTTACGTTTGTTTTAATCTGTTGTAGAAGATTCTGCGTTCGCCTCTTCCCACCATATAACGGGTTCACCGTTCTGAACCCACTCGGGGAATTCAGGATAAACCTTTCTAATGTCATCGCGCTCGTCGCACCACTCATAAGTGGGTTTTACACCTATCTTCGAAGCCGGTACGCCCTTTTCTGCCTTCAGCTCAATCCACTCTCCGCTCTTCTTCACAAAGACGGGAATGTTTCTGGCATCACGACCGAAATTACCAGTGACTTTGTAGGACACAGGCCGCTTATTATTTGCTCCGGTAGACCAGCCAGTGTTCACAATGACGTTCACTGCCACACCGAACTTCTCGTGAACCTCGTAGTCAAGGTAATTATCATCGTTAGGCTCAGCCAAACCGACGGTCAGGGGCAGCGTACCACCGGCAGCCTTCAGGGTGATGGTGGCCTCATTGTCAGTAATCCATGTTACGTCGAACACAACATCGTTGAAGTCGAAGTCGGAATTGCCTCCCTGTCCCACGGGCTTGCTTGAAGAGAAAGTAAGGTCCTCGGCTATGACACGGATGTCGGCTGTCGGCTCGTCACCGTTTCTCCAGGTTGCACCGCAACTGTTGGTATTAGGCGTGACGGTCAGACTGCCGTACGGACATTCCGTACCTTCAAGGACTGTGACAGGATAGTCTCCGTCACCGTTGTCCTTCAGCTGTTCTTCTGTCACAACTTGGCCAGCCTTGATTATCTCCATCTGGTTGATGCTATAGGTAATGCCATCCTCAATGGAAAGAGTCTGCTTATGTGAAGCAATGGTCACCTTACCATCAATGAGGACATAGTTGTTGTAGCTGTCGTTCTTGTCTTTGAATCCCTGGAAGGTTCCGTCACCCTGAGCCTCAATACTTACGTTGCCTTTAACATGTATACCGGCATCGCCATACATATTAATGAAGAAGTTATCAAACTCGGCAGTGCCAGCCTCTGTATAGCTGTCCGGCATCAGGTTGAACTCACCGTCGTACATGTGGGCATTGCCCTCGACAATAAGCTGGCAGTAATTGTAGAACGTGGTGTTCTTGGCACTGAAGGTCATGGAGCCAGTAGTATAGTGGCCGGCGTTGACCCAGTAGAGGCGTGCTTGAGTGACATAGGTTTCACCGGTAATGGTCACCTTACCACTGTTGAAGAAATTACCTGTGCTATTCAGCGTCATTGAAGGAGCTGTCAGCTCGGCATCGTCGCCAAGGTTCATGAAGTAAGAGTCGTTGGCATCGCCAGGCGAATAGGTCATAGCACCAGTAATGATAAACTTACCCTCGTTATAGACAGAGCAGAAATTACCAATGTCGTACTTCGTGGTGTTGGTAGCATACACCGTTCCCTTGTTAAAGAGTCTCACCCCACCGTTGGCAGCAATGTGGTCGCGGTAATCTGTAAAGGTTGCATTCTTACTCACAGAGATTACGTTGCTGCTCCATTCGGAAGCTTGGGTAGACCCCAGCTTGACATTTCCATGAATGATGTAGAGGTTGAAGTGGCTATCCTGCGGACGGTTAATGATGACTTCGCCATTGTTAGGAACGTCAACATAAACATTATAGTAATGGTAGACTTCCTGACCATTAACATATTCACTGTTCTTGCAACCACCAACGTCAAAAGTTCCTGCAGAAGTAATCTTCAGATTGTACCCTTCTGTAATCTTATACATATAGACGTCATACAACGAATAATATTTTGGCCGTTGTCCCCATTCGTCAGCTTCGCCATACTCTTGACCGACATACAGCGTCTCCAGTTCTGACACCTCATCAGCACCTTCTGGAACCTCTGTTGGGAAATAAGCGGCAACATCACCTGCCGAAGGGAACTTGTCGTAGGCATCACCATTGACAGTGATGGTACGTGTCGTACTCCGGGCGGCGGAATTCGTGGTTCCGAAGCCCCATTCCTGGTCGGGAGCGGGCTGTCCGAAGGCCTCGATGAATGCTTTCTCGTAGGTTTCGACAACCGACTGCTTTACTGACGTGTCGTAGAAATCATCGTGCGAGCAGCTGATGAAGGCTGCGCTCATTGCGGATGCAGCAAAGGCTGCAAATACATATTTCTTCATTTTATATGATATACATTAATTATTTACCAAACACAATCTTCTTTCCGTTGACGATGTACAAACCCTTGTTTAACTTTGAACTTTGAAGTTTGAAGTTTGAAGTTTGAACGCGGCGGCCCTGGAGGTCGTACACAGAATTCAATTCTTCAATGCTTGAATTCTTCAACTCTTTCACCCCAGTGCTCTCGTCGCAGATAGTCAGGCTGCGCAAGCGTGAGCCAGAGGAGAGCTTCAGATAAGCATGACCCTTTGCGACTGTGGCATGATTGACTGCCGTCTGTGCAAACGTGGCTTCATCATCAATGACAGTGAGGACGTATGAATCTTCTCCATAGACGTCGGCTGCCTCATCGACGACAGCAACCAGCAGGTTATTGCTGAACGTTTCGCCTTCTGACATCGTAACAGGAATATCAGCGGAGGTGCCCTTGATGACCAGACCTGTTCTGGCAGCCACTTTGCCCACAACCTGCTCCAATATCACCATACCTTCAGACACTTCCTTGGCGACGTATGCCGTCAGATCAGTCACATCCGTGAAGTTCAGGGCCTGGTCACAGCTGAAAGTGGCGTACCCCGTTGTCGAGGTAATGGTAGCCGAGACGGTAACATACGGTTCATTGACGGTCAGGACATAGGTAGCCGTGGCTTCTTCGTAGTCATCATTTCCGGCAAAAGTAGCGGTGATAGCCGTCACACCGATACCCAAGATCGTTACGGCTCCATTTTCATCGACCGTAGCCACGTCGGTATCCGATGAGCTATACGTGAACGTCAGACCTGTGACTTCATCCTCACCAGACATGGCTGTCAGTGTGGGAGCGGTGAAATCCTGACCCCAGACAACCTCAGGTTCCGGGTCAGAGAACGTCAGCGTGATGGTGGCCTTCGTGGCTGGTGTATCAGGATTCTCCGGTGTGTCGGGTGTATCAGGTGTGTCAGGATTTTCAGGATTATCCGGCGTCTCATTGCCGTTTCCTGAAACTATCTCAACCTTAAAGAGTCTGAACCATTCTCCACCAATACGGCCAGAATGTTGCCACCATACATTCTCAGTTTGCGAGTTGAAGCCGTCTATAGCAGTTTGGTCTAACACAAAATCATAATACTCTCGTGTCGCGTCAAACCCTGATGTCATGGTAAAGACATTCACTTGAGCACGGTTCTGAATTTCCAGTTTATGTTCGGTCGTTACTGCACCCCACTCCGCAGGCTTGTCAAAGGGAACACCCCAGACACGAACAACATCGCCAGGGATTGCCGTAGAGAACTTCCCTAACTCAAAATCCTGATAACTACCACTTGCCAGCTCCACACCTTCTTGGCTCTCAAACAGAATGATGTTGCCAGTTTCACCCGTCTCTGGCGTATCAGGCGTGTCGGGATTCTCCGGTGTGTCGGGATTCTCTGGCGTATCGGGTGTGTCAGGTGTATCGGGTGTGTCAGGATTTTCAGGATTCTCAGGATCTTCCGGCGTGTCAGGATTATCAGGGTTCTCCGGCGTCTCACTGCCGTTTTCTGAAACTATCTCAACCTTAAAGAGTCTGAACCATTCTCCACCAATACGGCCAGAATGTTGCCACCATACATTCTCAGTTTGCGAGTTGAAGCCGTCTATAGCATTTTGGTCTAACACAAAATCATAATACTCTTGTGTCGCGTCAAATCCTGATGTCATGGTAAAGACATTCACTTGAGCACGGTTCTGAATTTCCAGTTTATGTTCGGTCGTTACTGCACCCCACTCCGCAGGCTTGTCAAAGGGAACACCCCAGACACGAACAACATCGCCAGGGATTGCCGTAGAGAACTTCCCTAACTCAAAATCCAAATAACTGCCACTTGCCAGCTCCACACCATCTTGGTTCTCAAACAATATAATGTTACCTTCGGCCTTCACCGTGTTTGCTCCCACCAGCAGTGCCACTGCCACGAGAAGCGTTCTGAAAATATAATTTGTCTTCATAATCTTGTTCTCATTTTTAGGAGTTAAACATTACTTTTTACGCGAGAGCACTACACCACCTTCCGGATAGCCGCCCGAAACAGTTTCGCCATTGGAAATCTTGGTCGTTTCGCGCTCAGTCTTTATCAGGACAGGCTCGCTTTCCTCCATCGACAGCTCTTCGTATGTGTCGCTTTCGAGAATATAGAGGTTACTTGATATAACGGGACCATCCCAGAACTTCACAGATAAATCGTTCACGTAGTCCTTGAATTGCTCGTAGGTATCCCTAATCTTCACGCGCTCCCTCGTCCACTTTGTGCCGATGGGTACCAGAATCTTGTGGGGAGCCTGTCCGTAGTTGGCATTCAGTTCGAGCACTTCCGTGCCATAGTTCACGACGATGGGTATAGCGGCAATACTGCTGTAGCCGTCGAAGTCGCCTAAGTCAACGGGGTTATATGGTGTCTGGTTATAATTGTTGCCGTATGAATCAACGTCACCAGTAATAGTGTTGACAATGGTTGTAACCGGTGTCTTGTTGAAGGCGTTATGAACCTCCTGTCCTGCCACGGTCAGCTGCAGGGTACCACCGGCAGCCAGCAGGATGATGTGTGCATGATACTTTTCATCCACCACTTCCTCCTGAGTCTCACTCTCATCAAGCTCGCCGTCTCTGTAAATTGTCCGAATGAGCTTTGTCTTAGTCTTATAGATGTAGGCATCGAACACCACATCGTTGAAGTCGAGGTCGTTAGACGATACCTGTCCCAAGTCTTCGCAGAACACACGACCCTGCTGAATCAGTTGTGTTGTCTCGTAGTATTGCTTCACAGTGTCTATCTGCGTCCAACCCTCCTCGTATTCAACATCTATAATAGGTAATTCATCTGTCTCAGGAATGACCGTATTTCCATTGGGGAAGCCGGGGTTACATGCGGTCGGTGTAATCTTGATGGCGGGTGTGCCGTCCTCGAAGCCAGGAGCATAAACTTTTGCATTGCCCTTGAAGTCGATAAAGGGATGGTTATCGGCACCGTCGGTACCTTGTGCGAAGTGGTTCTCGGCTGACACGGCGAGGTTGCCGCCGTATGTCACTTCAAAACCTTGGTTTTCTGCGCCCTTCACAATGTTCTTGGCCTCGAACACTGCGTACTTTCCCTCTTCTGGACCATAGATACCGTAGTTAGGTTCTGTAGCGTTCATCGTGGCGGTTTCTGTCACCTTGAACACGGAGCCAGCACCCATGTAGATGTAGAACGGGCCGCCAGTAAAGGCATTGTATTTGCCAGCATAGGTACCTGCCCAAATGCCGCCGCCGTTGAAGTACTTTGTCACCACGCCCGAGCCGGCATCCATCTTGAAGTTACCGTTGCCGGGATTGTCACCCAGATTGACGTTGAATTCCTCATCCACCGTCAGGCGGCAGTTGTTGATGACCTCGTCGCTGGCGGCATTGTAGACGAAATTGCCCGTGTGGTACTGGCCGTTGTTCACCCACGTGTTGTCGTTGCTGTTGACAAAGGTAGAACCAGTGATGGTAACTTTGCTGTTGTTCTCGAACTTTCCGCTGCCGGCGGTGTGCAAGTCGGCGGCAGTAATGGTGCCGTTGTTTTCGATGACCGACTCAGTATTCTCTACGGAGATCTCACCGGTAATCGTCACGGTGCCTCCATTGACGAGCCAGCTATCGCTGTTGGTCGACAGCTTGGCAGCCTCGATGGTGCCGTGGTTGAAAATGTGCAGGCCGTTGTTGAGCTTCAGTTCACCGCTGGTCACAAGCTTGGCGTTCTTGGCGATGTAGATGTTGCAGTAGGTCTGCAGGTTCATACCGTCTTGAGCACTCAGTGTCAGCGTAGCACCTTCAATCAGGTACAACTCGGAGTGACCGTCGAAATAGAACGAGCGGTTGGAGAAATCGCAGTTTCCCTTGATATAGAGCGTACCGCCAGTACGATCCTGATAGTTGTTTTCTGCCGTGCCTTCTCCGGAAATATTGATATTTCCAGTCCACGTCTCGTCAATCCAGTGGTTTGCCTTTTTAATGTTTCCATCTGTCAACTGCTCCACACCTTCCGGCACGTCAGCCAGGAATTTGCTGGCATCAGCATCCTCGGGGAATTCAAACGTTGGCTGGATGGCACGTGTTACTGCGCGGCGGGAAGCTGCATTTCCTGAACCCGTCTCGGCCAAAGTACCGAAACCCCAGTCTTGGTTGGGGTCAATTTTTCCAAACTCACTTGTGAAGACTTCTTCATAGGCCTTAATCTTTTGACTAACTACAGAACCATAGTAGTCGGATTCATCTGAGCAACTGACCAACACCCCACCAAGGACTACAGCCAATGCTCCCATTGTTAGATACTTCATCTTTGCCATAAGATTGTGATAAATAGTTACGTAACTCTTTTAAAATTTCGAATCGATGGTGCAAAATTAATATAATTTTTGGGAAAATGTATCGCTTCTTTCGTTAAATTCTGCAAAACAGCCACCATTATATGCTTTTTGTGCCGGGAATTTTGTAATTTTGGCCGAAAAACAGAAAAAAAAGAGAAAAATGAATCGCAGACATACCTATCAGTTTATGGTCATGGCACTCGCATCGCTGACAGCCCTGACCGTCATGTCGTGCAAGCACGACCTGTTCGATGAAGACGAGTACATAGACATGGCCAAGCAGCTGTCGCCTGTTGACAGCATTGAGGCAGGTCATGACTTCAAGACCACCGCCGCATACGAAGTGACGGTAGAGACCACGGCAGAGCCCGACACCCGCAAGGTTCTGATTCTGACGGGCAATCCCACCGCCGGCGAAGCCAGCTTCATCCTGGCATCGAGGCCTGCGGTCTCCGGCTCCCCCGTCCGCATCGCCTTTTCCGTGCCCATAGCCATCGCCTCGCAGCCGCTCTATGCCGCACTGGTCAACTCGACCGGTAAATACACCGTTGCCGCATTTACGGCCGGCAGCAGTCACATCAGCATGGACAACCCTGTCGCCCGACAGGCACAGCCGCGCCAAAAGGCCACGCCGCAAGTCTATACCTACTGCTTCGAGGACGAACAGCCTGAACTGGGAAACTACGACTATAACGACCTGGTGCTCCGCATCTCGCAGGAGCGGGTCGACAGCCTCAAGCTTCGGCTCAACGTCACCATCTCTGCCGTCGGCACCGACCAGAAGCTTGCTGCCGCCATACGGCTCGTAGACTACAACTACAACGATATTGACAGCATCACTACCGAGGGCCTGACCGTCGGCGAGACGTTCGATGACGGTTACGAGCTGTCAGGACTGAGCGACGTCCTGCAGAACAAGAGCCTGCTGCAGCCCGGACTACATAACGAAGCCATCATCCGCCTGTTCGAGGATGCCCACTGGGCTACCGGTGCCGTTGGCCTGCTGCAAGAGAACATGTCGCTGACCCGTATTCGCTACAATGTGTCGAGAAGCACAGGGGTGGATTACGACCTGGTGGCACCGCGCACCATTACCTACACAGTCAAGTTCAAGAGCAGTGCCGCGCTCGACCTGTTCACGCTCGACCGTCTCGATCCCTTCGTCGTCAAGCAGGTGAACGGCGGTTTCTGCGAGACACACCTCGCCGAGTTCCAGGGGTCCCAGATCCTTTACGAATACAGCATTGTCACCCTGCTCCGCCTGCTGCCGTGGGCCATCGTCATTCCCAACGGAACGTTCCGCTATCCCCTGCAGGGCTACAACATGGGCTATCGGAAGGACGGCTATCTCTTCGGCACCTACATGACTTCCGGCCATGCTTTCGGCGAATGGGTGGAAGACCACACGAAGGCCATCGACTGGTATGACTATCCCACGCTCAACATGGCATTTTAGTGCATTACACCGACATTATATTACCTCTGCCGTTAGACGGCCTTTTCACCTATGCTGTGCCCCAACATTTGTCAGGCAGCATTGGCGTGGGAATGCGTGTCCTTGTTCCCTTCGGACGTAACAAGCAGTACGTAGGCATTGTGGCCCGACTGCACGACAACAAGCCCGAAGACTATCAGGTAAAGGACATCCTTCAGGTGATAGACCGTCAGCCCACCCTCCTTCCCGGACAGCTGCAATTGTGGCAGTGGATGGCCGACTACTACATGTCGCCCATCGGCGAAGTCTACAAGGCAGCACTGCCAGCAGGCCTGAAGGCCGAGGATGCCTATAAGCCCAAGACCGAGACGTTCATCCGCCTGACTCCAACCTATCAAAATGAGCAAGCCCTGCACATAGCCCTCGACATGCTGAAGCGGGCGCAGAAACAGCTCAGCTGCTTTACGGCCTATTTAGAGCTGTCAGGATGGGACGAAGGCACAGGAACCGACGTGTCGCGCGACGAACTGCTCAATGCCTCCCATGCCTCGAACGAGACCGTCAACCTGCTCATCCGACGCGGCTTCTTAGAGACCTTCGAAAGGGAGGTCGGCCGACTGAACCACGGTGGCGAGCCGCACCCCGAAAACGCCAAAAAACTGAACTCTGCCCAGCAGACGGCTTATAACAACATCCTCTTCTCGTTCATGAAGAAACAGGTGACACTGCTCCACGGCGTCACCTCCAGCGGAAAAACCGAGATATACATCCACCTCATACAGCGCGAGATAGAGCAGCACCGCCAGGTGCTCTACCTTCTGCCAGAGATAGCGCTCACGGTGCAGATGATGGACCGCCTGCGCCATGTCTTCGGCTGCCGCTTGGGCATCTACCACTCCAAATACAGCGATGCCGAGCGGGTGGAAATCTGGCAGAAACAGCTTTCCGCCAACCCTTACGACATCATCCTTGGTGCCCGCAGCGCCGTCTTCCTGCCGTTCCAGCGGTTAGGACTCGTGATTGTCGACGAGGAACATGAGACCAGCTTCAAGCAGCAGGATCCCATGCCACGCTACCATGCCCGCGACGTGGCCATCGTGCTCACTATGTTCGCAAGTGAAAAGTTAAGAGTGAAGAGTGAAGAATTGGCTGCCGCCACCCCATCAGGTGAAGGTAAGGCGGTAGCAAATTCTTCATTCTTCACTCTTCATTCTTCACTTCCCAGGGTTCTCCTCGGCACGGCCACACCGTCGATGGAGTCATACCACAATGCGAAGACGGGAAAATATGGCTATGTCACGCTGACCGAGCGCCATCAGGGCATCGAACTGCCCGAAATCCAAGTGGTGAACACGCAGGACCTGCAGCACCGCAAGCTCATGCACGGCCCGTTTTCACCTATTTTATTAGCGCGCGTACGTGAGGCTCTGGAACATGGCGAACAGGCCATCCTCTTCCAAAACCGCCGCGGCTATGCCCCGATGATTGAGTGCAAGCAGTGCGGATGGGTGCCACACTGCCAGAACTGCGATGTGTCGCTGACGCTGCACCGTCAGATGAACCAGCTGACGTGCCACTACTGCGGCTACACCTATCAGGTGCCGAGGGAGTGTCCGAACTGCGGCAGCACGGAGCTACGCACCAGAGGCTACGGTACGGAAAAGATTGAGGACCAGGTGCGCGACATCTTCCCCGAGGCACGTGTCAGCCGCATGGACCTCGACACCACTCGCTCGCGCCATGCTTACGAGCGAATCATCAGCGACTTCGCTGCCGCACGCACCAATCTGCTCATCGGCACACAGATGATCAGCAAGGGTCTCGACTTCGACCGTGTCAGCGTCGTCGGCATACTCGATGCCGACACCATGCTCAACTACCCGGACTTCCGCGCCTACGAACATGCTTTCACGATGATGTCGCAGGTCAGCGGACGTGCTGGTCGGCGCGGCAAGCGGGGACTGGTCATCCTGCAGACGCGGCAACCCGACCTGCCGGTCATTCGTCAGGTGGTGACGGGCGACTATGCCTCACTCTACAGCGACATGGCGGCAGAGCGCACGGAGTTTCGCTATCCGCCGTTCTTCCGTCTCGTCTATGTCTACCTGAAGCACCGTGACGAGCGGGTTGTCGAGACGGCGGCCGTCGAGATGGCCAGCCGGCTGCGCTACTGGTTCCAGAACCGCGTACTGGGTCCAGACAAACCTGCCGTTGCAAAGGTGAAGACGCTGGCCATCCGCAAGCTCGTAGTGAAGCTCGAACCGCAACTGCCCATGGCCAATGTGCGGCACTATCTCCGCCTGGCTGCCCAACAGCTGTCACAGGACAAACGCTACACCTCTCTGCAGGTCTACTTCGATGTAGACCCGCTGTAGAGAATTTCCCCCAAAAAATTGCTGTGTTCGCACACAAGCCGTTGATTTAGGTCAATAATACACCAATATTTCTGTAGATTCTTACAAAAAGTGTTGGCCAGTCCGAAAAATCGCCGTACCTTTGCACCGTCAAAAGAAATGAAATAGTAAATGATTGTTTTAGGTTAGTAATATTTGTGGTTTTAGGTTTTTAGTTATTGGTAAAAGATTGTTATTGTTTCAGTAGGATTAGAAAAGGTAAAAAGAAAAGATTGTCTAAAAGGATAACAAGAACGGGAGCAAGCGGCTCCTTTATTTAAGAGAAAACAAAAGAAGCAATAATCTCGCGCAGCCCCCGGAAGTGATTCCCGGGGCTGCTTGTTTTCACTTTGTTTTAATTGAAAAAATCGCAGAATTCCTTTGCGGTTTTATTTTTTTGTCGTATCTTTGCACCGTTAATTGCGTATTACTTGGAGGAAAATAGCAGGCTCATGAAATACCCCATTGGTATACAAGATTTCAAGACCATCCGCACAGACGACTACTTCTATGCAGACAAGACGGCTTTGATGTACAAGCTCATCAAGGGCGGACAGTATTATTTCCTCAGTCGTCCACGCAGATTTGGAAAGAGCCTGCTCATCTCTTCTATGGAATACTACTTCAAGGGAGAGAAGGAACTGTTTGAGGGGCTGGCCATCGACCAATTGGAAAAGGACTGGAAAACATATCCCGTACTGCACCTGGATTTAAATGCAGCGAAATACACAACACCTGAGGCTTTGACTTCCATATTGGGAGCCCAGCTAAGCAGATGGGAAATCATCTACGGAGCATCACCCTCCGAAAAAGTATTGTCTGAGAGGTTTAAGGGCATTATTCAGCGTGCCTACGAAAAAACGGGTCAAAAGGTGGTCATCCTCGTCGACGAATACGACAAGCCGCTGCTTCAGGCTTTTGACAACGAGGAACTGAAGGAAGACTATCGTGCCACGCTAAAGGCCTTCTATGGCGTGGAGAAGTCAATGGGAGCCTATATTCAGTTCGCATTCTTTACTGGCGTTACCAAGTTCTCAAAGGTGAGTGTCTTCAGCGACCTCAACAACCTGGCTGACATCTCAATGGATAAGCGCTATGCGGAGATCTGCGGTATCACGGAGAAAGAAATCCATGACAACCTTGATGCAGAAGTGGAGCTTTTGGCCCAAGCCAACCATCTTACAAAAGAAGCGTGTTATGCCAAACTGAAACTGAATTACGACGGCTACCATTTTGAGGCAGGAACAGTAGGCATGTATAACCCCTTTAGCCTCCTACGAACCCTTGACAGTCAGGCTTTCAAGGACTACTGGTTTGAGACGGGCACACCAACCATCCTTGTCGAAGCACTCAAGAAGAATAATTACAATTTGGAGGAACTGACAGAAGAAGAAATAACAGCCGACCTGTTAGGCAGCATCGACAGCATCCAGTCAAATCCCTTGCCCATAATCTATCAGAGTGGGTACCTAACCATCAAGGACTACGACGAAGAATTTCAGACTTACCGTCTCGGTTTCCCCAATCAGGAGGTAGAGCGCGGTTTTACCAGGTTCCTAATACCTTAATATAAGATAGGTGTCCTTCTCAAGCAAGACCAAGCGCATTGACGGGTGGAAGATTCAGCCATAAACTGAGCCCTCTTTAGAAAGTGGGCCATATAGAGATTACCATTACGCCACCTCAACCATCTTTGGAAGCAGTTCAATCTCCAAGGCATCCTCGATTTTGCAAATAGTTTCGATAGACAGGTTTTCCTGTCCACGCAACACTTTCGAGACATACTGCTGGCTACACTCCATGCGTTCAGCCAGAGCCTTTTGGGTAAGGCCCAACTCGTTCATCTTTTCGAGCATCTTGACGGCAATAAGCTGAGAATAGCGAAGCCACGACTTATTCTTCTGTCTCCACTCAGCCTTTTCCCTCCACATTGAAGGAGTCTCAGGTGCATGCTCTCGTAATTTTTCCTGTATCGTACTCATACCGCTTATTTTATAGTTCTGCAATGTAATCAATAAAACTATCGTCATCTATAATGTGTTCACTCAGCAGAAAGTTCCTCACTTGCTCAATCTTATTGAGTTCTGCCTGTGTATGCTCACGTTCTGCCATCGTGTGAGTCAGTTTGATAGCTCCTCCAGTGATGATGTATGCGCCATTCGACAGGCGTATGGCATAGATACGAAGCCATGAGGAGTGGTGAGGGCGATCTTTAAGTCTGGCCTTGTCTTTCTGCAAGAAAGAATTGCCCGTTTCGTTATTATCCAATGGTCTGAATAATCTGTCAAGATTGTCATCCTCAGCCAATTCAAGCAATAAGGATTCTAGTTTATCACTATCTTCAATGGTTTGCATAATAGCCTCACCGATTGTGACACCGTAATATGACATCAAGTCAATTTGGTTTTCCTGAAAGAAAGCATTCAGCCAAATCACATCATTCCAATGATCAAGTAAGATTTCCAGGGCATGACTATTATCATTATCGCCTCTTACAGTCCATAGTTTATCTTTTACTAACTCTTCAAATTTCATAGATGAATCAAATTTCGCTGCAAATATATGAAGAATATCTGAAACCTACAACTTTTTGGTTGTGTTTTTGCGAATTCTAAATGTTTTTATGTCATAATGTATCTCTATCTTAGCTGATTTTATGGTCGCTTCGCTCAAAATCTTTCAAAAATCTTCCGAATTGCTTTGGCAGTTCGGTTTTTTGTTTGTACCTTTGCACCGTGTTCGTGAGAAGGACTCGCGAATGATGCTCAATTCCAGCTCGAACTACCACCTCGAAAGGAAAGAAGAGCAATACATCAATCATTGAAGTATGCGCCATAGTGCGCAGGCTTCTATGTATGATTGATGAGGTTGTGGTAGACCTGAGCTGGAATACAGAGGGTCTGCGCTTCTTTATTTATATGAGGTTAGTACAGACTTTCCGGTTGGAAACTTATTTAGTATTAACCTTTAAAAATAAAACAATTATGGTAAAACAATTACAATTCAAATTGATGCTCCTGCTATGCGCCCTCGTAGTAGGTAGCGGTAGTGTATGGGCGGATACTAGTACAGTAACCGCAAGTCAGGTTACGTCTTCCTCCGTCACTTGGACTGGAAGCGGAAGCGAGGAATGGTCTGTCTCTGTAGATGGTGGTGCTTTAGGCCAGAACGTAACAAGTGGCTATGCACAGATTGGCACAAGAAGTAACCCATCAAATTCCGTCACTTTTTCTACTTCAGAAATATCTGGAACAATAACATCAATTATTGTTGATTGTGCATCATATAGTGGTCTTGGTACTATTAGCGCCACAGTTGGCGGTAATGCTTTCGGAACACAGTTACAATCAGTACCAAGCTGGAGCAGCAGCAGTGGTGGCGATGTCACCTTTTCTGGTAATGCTTCTGGACAAATAGTAATTACCATGACGAATGGCAGTGGCGGTCGTGCCATGTATGTAAAGAGCATCACCGTAACTTATACTCCATCAGGTAGTGGTAGTTCTGTTGCTGCTCCTACGTTTTCGCCGACAGCAGGTGAGGTGGCCAAGGGAAGTACAGTTACGTTGGAACAACCCGATGCTACCTATATTATTTATACTACCGATGGCAGCGATCCTTCATGGGATCCTATGAACGGAACAGAATATGAATCTCCTATTGTCATTAACAGAGTTACGACAATCAAGGCTATTGCTGTTGATGCCGATGATAATGTAAGTGACATAGCAACAGCTACGTATACACTTATTAAGGTTGAGCCAGAACTAAGTTTCACTACAGCTAACTATGAAGTGTCTATTGATGACGTTAGTAGCTTTGTAAGCCAGACTATCAACAACCCTCACAATATTACAGGTATTACATACAGTGTAACGCCAGCTAGTGTGGCTTCAATAGATGCTTCTACAGGTGTTGTGACCCTCACGGGTGCAAAAGGCAAAGCAACCGTTGCCGCCACTTTCGATGGCAATGACGAGTATTTGCCAAGCACGGTTAGATACACCATAAACGTGTATAATCCCAATGAGGCATTGTTCGATTTTGCGAGCAAAACGGATGACTATGGTTCTGGGGTCGAAACGACCACCGATGGAAGTACTTATATTACAGAAGAGAAGGTGTGGACCAATGGTGTTATTACTCTTACAACTAATGGCAAATATCGCTGGTGGGATAATGACGGAACACTGCGTTTCTATAGCAATAATCCTGCATCGACAATTGTGGTGACTGCTGCTGCCGGATATTTACTGACCGATATTACTATTACAGGTGGACAACAGTTCATAAGTAATGACGCCAATTATTCTTCTGGTAAATGGGAGGGTGTTGCTAAGAGTTTGACTCTGACCTACAACTCCTCAAGCTCTGTCAATGTGAAGACCATTACTGTAGGTTATACTAATAAAGTAAATGCTACCGTCACTACTGCAGGCTGGGCTACCTACATACCAACCGATGATGCGCAGTTTGCTTCTGGTGATGCTTACGTTGTTACTGAAGCAAACGTGACAGCCGGTACTGTGACTGTGGCCGAAGTGGCGAGTGTTCCTGCCAACACACCTGTGCTGCTGAAAGGGGCAGGAACAAAGACCGTTACATTGTTGACAGACGCACCCGCAGCCCCTGCCACCAATCTGCTCTCCATCTGCAATGGTTTAGCTCCAGCAACAGGTAACTATTACTGGGTTTTGTCTGATAACGATGGTACAGCACAGTTCATGCAGTGGTTAAATACTGCTGGTACTACGGACTATAGTATCCTGAACGGTCGCGTAGTGATGATTCTTGATAAGGATGCCTCACAGGCTCCTTCTGCTGCTCGCGCTTTGCGGTTCGTCTTTGATGAGACCACTGGTATTAGTGCTACAGTAAAGGACAATGGAGAAAAGAATCATGTTGTCTACAACCTAAACGGTCAGCGCGTTGTTAAGCCCACGAAGGGTCTCTACATCGTCGGTGGCAAAAAAGTTCTTGTGAAGTAGAATTATTCCAATTCGTTTCTAAGTAAAAACAAATAGTTTCTAAAAATATAGGAGAAAAACGTATGAAAAAGATATATATTCAGCCCGCTACCCAACAGACAAAGGTGAACACAATACAGATGGTTTGTCAATCAGCAAAATCTCCAGGAATGGGCGGTACCACCCATGATGAATCCAAATTGCTTTCCCGTGACCGTGGAAGCTCATGGTTTGACGATGAAGAATAACCTTTAACGGCTGTGCCCTGTCTGTTTGTAGCAGCAGGACATCAGCCGTAACGAGGCACCCCCTGGGATTAATACTTAGGGGTATGCAAAGATATTATATTAAGTAAAACTGTGACGGCTTTATGATGCTGTCTGTGAAGATGGCCCGCCGTCGAATAATGATGAATTACTGGCCGCTGGTGCGAGAGCATCGGCGGCCAGTCGTTTATACCCGAATCGGGGTCGTTAAAGGAATATAGAAACAAATTGGCACAAATCAAGATAAATTTGTCCCAATTTGTGCATATTTGTTTCTATTATTGTTCACGCTATATACGTACAAAATATGAAAAAGTGTGCACCCGTGCACCCTTTTGAGGTTATTCTGCTGATACACAGACATGTATATGGGTGCACACTTTCTAAAAACCGCGCCCCTACCGCGCCCCCACCGTGCACCCATTTATGGTGCTCCGCAAGCCCAGAAACTGCCAGCCCGCACACCGCTCACGGCGTTTAAAGTACTGGAAACAAATAAGCACAAATTGGGATAAATTTATCATAATTAGTGCCATCATCAACACCACACCATTTGGATGATTTGAAAGATTTTTTGAAACAGACCTGTCTATGTAGTGAGTGAAGCTTCCAAGCTTTGCAGTAATGGCAGTAGTGGGTGAAGCTTCCAAGCTTTGCAATAATGGCAGTAGTGGGTGAAGCTTCCAAGCTTTGCAGTAATGGCAGTAGTGGGTGAAGCTTCCAAGCTTTGCAATAATGGCAGTAGTGGGTGAAGCTTCCAAGCTTTGCAATAGCTAAGATTCTATCAAGATGATTTGATGCAGCCGCAAAGCTTGGAAGCTTCACCCACTAAGACACAGTTTGCGGCGACTAAAAATACATCATCACCAGCGCGTACATACCGCCTGATGGCGGTGCGGGCTGGCACGGGGCCTGCCCCTACAGCGGCGGAATGTTGATTCGCGGTTACATGCTGGTGAAAAGGTGCCTAAAAAGTGGGATAGAGTGGCCGAATGTTGGGGCTGAGGATGCTGGAAAGAGGGGACAAGGAGGCTTATTATAATTGTTCCCGTATGCGCAAACAACCGTTCGCGTATACCCAAACGACTGTTTGCGTATACTCAAACGACCGTTCGCGTATGCACGAACAACCATTCGCCTTACCGCAAATTCAGAGACGCCAAAAATTTAGGGTGCACGGTGGGGGCGTGGTGGGGGCGTGGTTTTTTGCCAACACTGCACCCGTTATTTATCTGATATTCAGGAGGTTTACTCAAAAGGGTGCACGGGTGCACGGTTTTTTTTGTTTTAAATCTACGAGGATAGCGCCAAAGGGACGATGAGGCCACGGACAGGGCTTTGCGGCTGCGCATTTCCCTTAGCAAATACGGGCAAATTTGTCCAAAACGAAAAATTTTCCGGCAAAAGATGTATATTCCTCAGTTTTTATTTGTACCTTTGCAGGCCAAAAAGAAATAAAATTATGAATATGAAAGAGATGTTTTACCACTTGAAGAAGGGCAGACTGCTGCTGACCGTGCTGACGTTATGGCTTGCCGGAGCAAGCGCTGCACAGACAGAAGTGTACACAGAGAACTTCAACAGCATGAGCCCTTCGGACTTCAAAACGGATTACGACGTGACTGACGATGCCACGACGTGGTATGTCATTGGCGGTACAATAGACGGCTACGGAGGTGGTTCGTACACCATTTCTAATGACGTACATTCTGGCGAGAACGGCAAGGCAGTCTGGACGTCAAACGGTACCAACGAAGCTTTTATCGTTACACCCAAGATGCAGGAGAATGTGACGATTTATTTTCAGCGCTACAACAAGTATGCCGGTTCGGTGACTGTCTACGAAGCCACATTAAACGGAACCACATTTACAAAAGGGACAGAAGTGTTGGCCTCAAAAACCTATCCCCAGGTTAACAGCTCACCTGTCAAGGAGTGGGAAATGGTCAAGATTGGCTGCGGCACAGCAGGCATGAGGCTGGCCATTGTGATGACTCGCGCCTCGATGGACGATTTTACAGGATTCCTTTATGAGGAGGCGGTTGTTACGGAGACCCCTCAGCTGATAGTCAATGATAATACCGCCCCACTTCCTTCGGAATATACCTACCGTTTCGGACTGGCAGATGCCAATGCCACAAAGGAATTCCAGCTGACCAATCCCGGCTTGGCCCCCCATAACATCAGTGTAACGGCAGAGAATGGTGTCGAAGCCTCGCTGTCGGAAACCACCCTTGCAGCCTCAACGGGCGCATCGACCCTGACCATCACGCTGAAAGCAACGACAAGCAACGGTCTGGTAACCATTACGTCTGACTCCCCGTACGTTCCGGACTTCGTTATCAATGTGACTGGCACCGTGAAGGATCCTGAAAAGATGTTCGTCGACTTTGCCGACAACGCCCTGCCTGAAGACTGGCATACGGTCGGTGTAGGCGAGTATTTTGAAGACAAATACGCCTGGAGCGTGACAGACGGTTATGCCGTCACCAATGCACCGGGTGCCTACTGGGCCGGTGCCCTGACAACCACTGAAATGGAGTTTACTGAGGGTGAGGCGCTGATGTTCAAGGCACAAGGCAATGGTGGCTTCAGCACACCAAGCCTGACCGTACAGTATTCTGCCGACGGCACAGAATGGGAGAATGTCGGCAGTGAGCTGACAGACATGACCAACACTTCCTGGAAAGAATACACAGTCAACGTTCCTGCTGCGGCTAAGTTCATCCGCTTCTATGGCTGGAACGTCAGAATAGACAACATCTATGGTGGAAAGCTCTTGACTGTTGCGCCCCATCCGAAGCTCGAAGTCATTGACTATCCTGCCGGAAGCACGCTCAGCTGGGGCTGGGACAGCTATCCCGCCGGAACAGAGAAGACCATCACGCTGAAGAACGACGGCACGGTTGACCTTGACGTAACCATTGCCGCTACCGATGACTACACCGTGACCCCTGAATCAGGAACGGTTCCGGCCAACGGCGGTACGCTGGAGGTGACCATCGGCACTCCTGCCCATGATGGCGACGGTGTGCTGACCATCACACCGACCGCTGAAAGCGGACTTGCCCCATACACAATCCACCTCACATCGAACTATAAGGTTCCCGTGGCCATTATGGCCATCGACCCAAAGGCCGTTGACTTTGGTAATATCTATGCCGATGCCACGCAGACCGTTACCATCTCGAACACGGGCGACGGCGAGCTGCAGGCCACCATCACCAACGACAACACAGAGCGTTTCGAGGTGAGCGCACAGGAGATGACCGTGGCCGCCGGAGAGACAGGCTCGTTCACCATTAAATATAAATATGTTGAGGGTGTCTATGGTCTTTTCACCGCCAACGTCACCGTGACCCCCAACGATGGTTCAGCCGTGACGATAGTGGCTACGGCCAACGCCAAGAACCCGAATGTGTGGAGCGAGGACTTTGAAGACGGTATTCCCGCCAGCTGGACTAACGATGGCTGGACCATCGGCCGCTATTACAGTGAGAGTAGCGATGTCAAACGGGCCGCTGCCGGAGCCTCGGAAGGCTACCTCGTCACACCTCGCCTGAAGGCTGTCAAGGACCAGACCCTCACCTTCGACTTCATCGGCAACTATGCCTTGTTGAAAGTCGAATACGCATGGATTCCTTTCTCTTCGCCTTCGCAAGAGCCCAACTTCGTCACTTACGACACCTACGGCAGCACAGAAGAGTCGACGCCGCTGACCACCATCACGTTTACGGCGCCTGAAGACGGCTATTACTACCTGCGCTTCTCGGGCAGCGGCTCTTATCTTGACAACTTCGAGGGCTTTGAACTTGACATCCCCGACGTGGAGATTGCCATCGTGGAGAGCAACCTGCCCGCCACCGGTAGCCAGTACCAGCCTTACACGGCTTCGGTTACCGTCAGCAACAAGGGTGCCAAGGAACAGACCGTCGTGGCACGCCTGCTTGTCAACGACGAGGAGGTGGCCGTACAGGAGGCCGAACTCTCCTCGCCAACAGTCGATGAACAATCATCGACCTTCAACTTCCAGCTCACCTACACACCTGAGGAGGCCATTACCGACGCCTCTGTCAGGATTGTGCTGACACTGAAGGGTTCAACTGTTGTATTATCGGCCATCGACTACACGCTCACCATCGAGAGTACCAGCAAGGTGTGGAGGGACGACATGGTGAACGAGGCCGTTGAGAGCGGCACATACGACATCGTTGTGCGCTACCATATACATGAGGGTCTGAACACCATCGTACTGCCTTTCATCGTCAGCAGTCTGGATGCTTTCGGCAGCGATGCCAAGGCTTATCGCTTCGACGGGTACGACAACGGAACGCTGCGGTTTACAAGCGTGAACAGCCTGTATGCCGAGACGCCATACATCATTGTGGGCACGAAGACCGAAGAGATGAGCCTCGTGTTCAAAAACCAGTTCGTCGGCACATTCGACATGGAAACGACGGAGGCAAAGGAAACGAGGGACGGCGTGACATTCCAGGGAAGCTTCGTGCCTGTAGCAGCGGGCGAGCTGACGGGGATGTATATGGTGAACGCCGACAAGACCGTCTCAGCCGCCACTGAAGAGACTACTATGAACGGCTTCCACGCTTATTTCGACATTCCTGAGCCTACGGAAAAAATCTGGCTGTCGTTCGACGGGGTCGTCACAGGCGTTGGCGGTGCTTTGCACCTAAATGATAAAGAACAAAGAATAAAGAATGGTTCGACCCCTTCGACAGGCTCAGGAACCGGCTCACCACAGGTGTATGACCTGCAGGGTCGCCGCGTTCAAACTTCAAATTTCAAACTTCAAACTTCAAACTTGTTTATCGTTGGCGGAAAGAAGGTGGTAGGCGGTGCTTCGCACCTAAAGGATAAATGACAAAGGATAAATGATAAATTGAATAATATATAAATAAGGTAAAATGAAAAAGATGATGCTACAGATACGGGCTGCAATGCTCATCTGCGCCACGTTATGGTTTGTATCGTGCTCCACCGACGACAATCCCGTGGTTCCCGACCAGACCTACGATGCTGCCGGGGAACTGGCCAAGGAGACTTTTAACCAAGACGCCTGGATAGACCGCACGGTGAAGCCCGGCGACTCGTTCTGGCATTTCGCCATCGGCGGCTGGCTCAAGACGCGCGATGACAAGGACCGTGGCACCATTAATGATTTAGCGAATACCATCCAAGAGAAGCTGAACCAGAATCTGAACGGCTACGACTCGCCCGTGGCTGGCAAGCTGTTTAGACTGCTCACCCAGGCGGCTCCGCAGAAAAGCGAGGAAATCAAGGTCATCAACGACTTCCTGTCGACACTGAAACTTGACGGCGATGTGAGCAAGGCCGACCTGATCAGAAACTTCGGTAAGCTCTATGACATCGGATGCCCTGCGCTGGTGTTGAACATCGTTGCACCTTTGGGTGGACAAATGAAGTGCTTCCTCTTTGGTGGAATCCCGTTCTCCACTTATTTTGAGGAGGTTGCCCCCTCTCAAGCCGGGCAGGATGCGAATAAAGTTACTGTGCAATTCGTCCTAAGCGACCTGATGGGACTGGACTTTGACTCGCCCGACGTCAAGGCCAAGGCCGATGATTTTGACAGGATAGAAAGAAAGTTGAACAGTCTTTTCTACGGTACTACCGAGACAGACGAAGAGACCGGCCTGTTCCGGCTCAAGCGGATGCAGCCCGCCACGCTGCAAGGCCTGCAAAGTCTCACCCGAGGTGGTGATGGCGAGGACCTGAAGGCCGTCTTCAACGAGGCCTTCCACGTGGAAGAAGCGACATACGTCGACGAGAGCGTGGATGAGATTCTGGCCATGCTCGACAAATATGGCACCGACACCTGGCTGCTCTACCAGCAGTACTACGTCTATGGCAGGTTCTCGGCCATGCTCCGGTATACGGACTATTATGACAACACTTATACCGTCTGTCAGCGCGTGAAGACGTTGGCTCCCTCGGCCACATTCGACTACGACATAGCCACGCTTCTGAAGGACTGCGACACGGAAGGCTGTCGTGAAATCCTGGAAAACATGCGCCGGCGCATGAGTGAACGCATCGGACAGCTCGACTGGCTGAACAGTGCCACCAAGGCAAAGGCCTTAGAGAAGCTGCAGGCTATGGCCTTCAGTTTGGGTAAGCCCGACCGTCTGTACAATGCCGACTTCGAACTGACGGGCAGTACGGCTATTGAGGCTGCCATGCAGTTTACGAGGCAGTTCACCGAATACCAGCGTTCTTTGGACGGCAAGCCCGCCTGCGGCAATGTGTGGGATTATCTGGCTGGCAACGTCGTGGGCATGATCGGCCCCTCGTCTGTCAATGCTTTTTACTCGCCTCAGTTCAACCAGCTTGTTATCTTCCCGGCATTCATGATGCCGGAGATATTCCCCGCCGACAAGGACAATGCCCAGCGTTACGCCGTGTCAATGGTGTTCGGTCACGAACTGACTCACGCCTTCGACCCCACTGGTGCGAAATACGATGCCCAAGGCATCGGGAGAAACTGGTGGACTGACGAGGACATGGCCAACTTCAAACTGCTGCAACAGCAGATAATCGACCGCTATAATGAACTGGAGGTGTTGCCCGGTGTCATGGCCGACGGCGTGAAGACGCTCAACGAGAACATAGCCGACTTGGGCGGTGTGTCGCTGGCCTACGACCTGTGGAACGAGCATCTTCAGGCGCAAGGCCTCACCGGCGAGGCACTGCGCCACCAGCAACGGCAGTTCTTCATCAGTCATGCCGTCGTCTGGAATTCATATCGCACAGACGAGGAACTGATGGAGCAGCTGAGAACCGATGCACACTCTGCCACTGTCAACCGCGTGAACGGCGTCGTGCGCCTTCTCGACGACTGGTACACCCTCTTCGGTGTCGAGCCCGCCGACAAGCTCTATGTGGCTCCAGTCGACCGCGTTAAGATTTGGTAATACATAGACATAACAAATGAAGCTAACTATGAATAAAAAACAACTGAAACTATGGGTGCTGGCCGCATCAGCTGCGCGTTGCTTGCGAAACTTGTATAAATAATAAAGGAAAAACTAACAACAAATTAATGATGAGAAAGATTATGAGAACAATGACGTTAGCGATTATGCTGACACTGACATCGCTGTGTGCAATGGCACAGGCAGAAGAGCCGATAGTGATTAACGGCAACTTGATAGACTGGTACTACTACGGTAAGGAAGAAGGTGTGACTGGCTGGCACCAGATGAGCGATAGCTACGGCATGCCGAGCAACTTCGGCCTGATATCGCTGGGCGTAGACCCGTCGAAGATTAACAAGAAGGTGAGTGTGGCCGACTTCCCCATTCGTAACCATATCCTCTACGGCAACGCGGCCTCGCTATGGGTTGGCGATGCCTACTACACGTTCTACATGCATGAGTCAAACTTCGAGGGCAACATCGTCGATACGGAGTACGGTACCGAGACATATACGGTGACGGTGCGAAAGTGGACATGGGACGAGGGTTACCAAAACGTGAATTACGAGACGGTGACTGAGATGACTACGCAGCCTTTGGACCTGACCTACGACCCGCTGCACGACATTGTCTATGGCATCTTCTACAACGGATCGACGTATAAGTTCGGTACACTGGATATGGAGACTTTCGATGTGACCTATATATCGAAAGAGGGAATGTTCTATGGCGCCCCGCGCTGCATTGCCATCAACTCGACGGGCGAGGTGTATGCGCTCGACCCGAGCGGCTATCTCTACAAGTTAGACAAGGAAACGGGCGAGTTGACCACTATCGGCAATACGGGCGTGGAAAGCCAGAACAAAGCCATGTCGATGACGTTCGACATACGCACGGACAAGCTCTACTGGATAGGCTACATGAACAACGGTAAGAGTTCGGCTGACCCCCACGGTACGAACACCACTGCCACCATTGCCGAGGGAGGACGTGACACGGGACTCTACGAAATCAATACCACTACCGGCGAAGCTACGCTTATTATGAAGCTCGATTTCAAGGATGTAGAGATCCAGTACGATGAGGATGGCGACCCCATTGGCTCGACGACCAGCGAATACGGCAAATTAGAGATGACGGGTATCTACGTGGAAGGTAGCTTTACGAAAAAGAACGTAGACCAGTGCATAGAGCTTCTCTCTGTGCCCGCTCAGATGAAGGTCGGAGAACAAGGTACCATCACCGTGCGTGTGAAGAACATTGGACTGGAGAAAGTGCTGGCCAAGAACTATGTGGTGAATGTCTATGCCAACGACCAACTCGTGGCTACAATCGACCGTGACAGCGAGCCCGACCCCGTCGAGTCGATGGAACACGGAGCGTCGCAGACATTCAATATAGACTATCAGGCTCCTGCTGCTTCAGGCAAGGTTAACATTTATGCCGAGGTGGTGAATGTTGCTGACGAGGAGGTTCGCAACAACACGACGGCGACGAAGACCATCAGCGTGTTGAGCGGCGCGACGCTGCCCACGGTCGTTATCAGCGGCATCAATGGTAGCACGGACGTGACACTGACCTGGGACGAGCCTAACGGACACGTCATCGACGGTGCCGAGGAGTATGTTCCCTTTACATACGACGGCCTGAACGAGTGGACGATGGTGGACGGCGACGGTGCCAACACGCAGAGCTTCAACTCTTGGAACGATGCCGTTGACTATCCGAACAAGAACACGCCAAAGGCTTACATCGTGTTCAATCCCGAGGAGGCTGGCATCAACCTGACAGGCAGTGCGGCTATGTTCAGGCCCCACGGTGGCGAACAGTACTTTGCCAGCATCTGGAGTGCCGTCCGCGATGATTCGGAACAGGGCGGTCATCAGGTAGCCAACAACGACTGGATGATCTCGCCCGAACTGAACGGCGAGGCACAGACCATCACGTTCTGGGCCAAGGGCTACAAGGGCAGCGTGGCTGAAGGCTATGAGACGGAGGCCAACTATCCCGAGACGATGGAGGTGCGCTACACCACCGAACAGAGCGTCGATACGGCTCTCTATGTGGTGGTCAAGGAGGAGTTCACCGTCAACAATGAGGAGTGGACGAAGTACGAGGCAGAACTGCCTGCCGGTGCCAAGCACTTTGCCCTGCACTGCACCAGTGCCGAAGGTTTTGTTCTGATGATTGACGACATAGAGTTCACCATCGCCCCGAAGACCGTCAAGGAGTATCGGGTGTACAGGAACGGACAGTTAGTAGAAACCGTGACACCCCCGACAACGGAGTGGAGCGGCAGTGCTGCTGACAGCGACGTGTTCTACGTGACTGTTGTCTACGACGATGGAGAATCGGCCGCCTCGAACCTGTGGGACTATGGACAGCCGACGGGCGTTGGCGAGGCTTCGCCTCTAAATGATAAAGGAGAAATGATAAATGATAAACGCGACGGGGTGTACGACCTGCAGGGTCGCCGCATTCAAATTTCAAATTTCAAACTTCAAACTTCAAACTTACAGAAGGGTCTGTACATTGTCAATGGCCGCAAGGTCGTGATTAAGTGAGGATAAAGCAGAGCTTGCTCATGCTTTATCGAGCGTGAGCGAGCTCGAGCTGAAAGCTCAAGGTCGTGATTAAGTGAAACCACAAATTTCACAGATAATATAGTTACAGCTCACTGTCCGCAGCGGACAGTGAGCTGTTTTTTAGCAACCAAGTTGTTTCTCCGCATGAAACAAAGTGTTTCCAACGGAGAAACCGTTTTCATGGGGTGCGCCTAAAACTCTTCGTCATTCTCATCATCCCAGACACTATGCCTTAGGCGTGATGCCGGGTCCTTCGAGCCGTTTGTGTCTACGCCACCGTAGCCGATGCCTTTGTCCGACGTTACACCAGAGCTGTCGAGAATCATCTCTATTTCCGTCTTTGCCATCTTCACCGACGGCTGCAAATATATCTTCTTCATAGTTACTCTCCTCCTTCTTTTACTTGACGACCTTTTTGCCATTCACGATATAAATGCCCCTTTGCACTTTATCATTTATCATTTTTCCTTTATCATTTAGCGAAGCGCTAATGCGGCGGCCTTGCAGGTCGTACATCCTTTTCTCATTCTCTCCATTTCTCATTCTCTCATTTTCAGCAATGCCCGTTGCCTCGGAATCGTCGAAACTGAAGCTGATGCGGGCTGCGGCTTCGTCTACTTCGGTCAGCACGTCTCTCAAACTGAAATAAGAGCGGAAAGCTTTCATTTTCGTGTCACCCAAAGAGTACCAAAACTTGTTTCCGTTCAAGAAGATTCCGAATTCGGGTACCTCTGTCTGATTTTCGTAATTGCCGATGAAGTAGGAACCGGATCCTATTCTCTTTCTCCTGCCACTTACACTCGTAGCAGGAGTTACGACAACTTCGTCAACCTCGAAACTCGTAATCGCAGAACTCACCTTGATGATGTAGGGATGGTTGGCCTGAATAGATTGCACTGTGCTGAAACTGATGTTGATATTAACAATGTTATCATCATCATCCTCCGTCGTCTCATAGCTGTCGGCATCTGCCAACTGTACATCTTCACCAAAAGCAGCCGTCACCTGTGCTGCCGTCATGGCAAACGGCAGGCAGATGGTACTCCACTCATTGGCGTTGATGGTGCGCAGCACACGGACGTTCACTGCGCCGTCGCTGGCTTCAGGAACATCTTCTGAGGTCTCGTCGAGAATGGTACGACCGTCATCAGGTCCTGTGACGGTCAGCGTCGTCTCAATCTCTCCCGGCTCATAGAATTCACTCATCGCAGGACCGTTCAACTTCTGATATGTGATAACAATGGGGTAGTCCCCTTCAGCCATACTGGATGCAATGTCTACTTTCAGTGTTGCTATCACGCCGTCGCTACCAGTAAAAGTCAAGTTATTATTACTGGTACACAATACTCGGTAGCATCCATCGGGCTGTAGGCTCATCGAGATACTATGATCGTCACCCTCACCAAGTCTGCCATTAGCCAATGTGCACTTGATGAGGCCTGTAGCGGGATAAGTGGCAGGTGTTACTCCTTCGGGCAGCACCATGTCCAGCTGGAAAGCGCTGATGGTTGCAGCGTTCTTCATCTTGAGAGACACTACAAAGTCCGACATGTTGGACGGAGCAGAGAAAGGCTCAATGTAGATGACATTGTCCATCGCACTGACGTCGGTGTTTGTTGCATGCAGCGTGCCTGTGGCTCCGAAACAGCATGCAAGCATTAATAATAAAAGCTTTTTCATATTCATTTAATTTGTTATAATGTTGATGTTATTGATTCTTATTCCGGGTCCCTGTTCCCATGTTGCTCCATCCTTGTTATGCGGGCGCTAGTTGCATTTTGGCCTTCTGGAGCACCATAGAGGATGATGTTGGCTACGCCTACGCAGTCGGTCACGTCAATCTTGTTGTCCATGTTTACGTCGGCAGCCTTGATATTGAAACCAGCAGGGGTATTGCCAAGGATATGGTTGGCTATACCAACGCAGTCGCTCACATCAACGATGCCATCGCCGCTCACGTCGCCCAACACATAATTATCCACGGTCAACTTCACTACGACTTCAGCCGTTTCATAGAAATTGCTCATGACGGCTTCGTTCAGCTTCATGTTCTTTAGAGTGATGGGATAGATACCCGTTGCCATGTCGTCAGCTATTTCTACCGTCAGCGTGGCTATTTCGCCTTCGGAGCCAGTAAAGGTTTGGTTGCTGTTGCTTGTACTCAGGAAGCGGTAGCTACCATCATCCTGCATGTTGACAGTGAAGCTGTGGTCATCACCTTCAACACGTCTGCCATTGGCCAGCGAGCACTTGATGCGACCGTTTGCATAGGTGGCAGGGGTAACGCCCTCTGGCAGTACCAGATCGAACTGGAAGGCGCTGATTGCTGCAGTGTTCTTCATCTGGAATGAAAGCACCTTCTCACATCCCACCAGAGCATTCACTTCTTCCAAATAGATAACGTTGCTAATCTGCGAGACATCGGTCGCCACAACATCCACATTTCCTATTGGCTCCCACTGGGCTGTGAATATTATATTCTCGGCGGGTACCGTGGCAGGAACATCGGGATTCCAGCCTGTGAATGAAAAGCCGTCTCTAACTGGTTGTACAGGCGCAGTCAGTGCTGTGCCATAATCCTGCGTCACTACCACATCATCTTCGCCATTGTTCAGCACGAACCTCATTGTGTACTGGTTTGGACTAAAGATTGCCATCAGTGACACCTCATCGTTTACTGTTAAGACGTAAGGATTATCTGTCGTTTCATCCGACCATTTTGTGAAATGATACCCTTCATTAGCCTCAGCAGTTATGGTCACTTCTGCCCCTGCTGCATAGCCATTATCAGATTCAGGACTCAACAATACTGAACCGTAGTTTTCGTTAACAGGAATAGCACTAACTTGATAATATACAATAGGTATTGGCTCCCACTGGGCTGTAAACGTCTTGTTTTCGGCGGGGATGGTGGCAGGAACTTCTGGAATCCAGCCAGCGAAAGTGAAGCCCGTCTTTTGCGGGTCTTCTGGTGCTGTCAGTTCCGTGCCAAAATCCTGTGTTACTACTACGCTTTCTTCGCCGTTATCCAGCACAAACGTCATTGTGTACTGGTTTACCGTGAACTGCGCCGTATAAGTCACGTTTGAGGCGGGCATCGTTTCTGGAATCTCTGGATTCCAGCCCGTGAAGGTATATCCCTCCTTTTCCGGGTTTTCGGGCGCAGTGATAGGAGCCTCGTAGGCTACCTCTGTTGTGGTCTCCACGCCATCCACGACAAATTTCAGTGTATAGCTGTTACGCTCCCACTGGGCTGTAAACGTCTTGTTTTCGGCGGGGATGGTGGCAGGAACTACTGGATTCCAGCCTATGAACGTGAAGCCTGTCTTTTGCGGGGCTTGTGGTGCTGTCAGTTCCGTGCCGAAATCCTGTGTTACTACTACGCTTTCTTCGCCGTTATCCAGCACAAAGGTCATTGTGTACTGGTTCGGACTAAAGAGCGCCGTCAGTGACATATCTTCTGTTACTGTTAAGACGTAGGGGTTATTTGTAGAATTGTTCGACCATTTTGTGAAATGATATCCTTCATTAGCCTCTGCTAAAATAGCCACTTCGGTTCCTATTACATAAATATTATCAGATGATATAGGACTCAATGATACTGTACCAAAACTGTTGTTAGCAGAATTAGCAGTAACCTGATATTTTTCCACATATTCCTCAGGTATTTCGACCTGAATGTTTTTGAAGTAATAGATAATATCTTCTGTTTTTGTCAGGTTGAATGCAATAGTCTGGAAATTTCCGCTACATGCCGACGGTACAGTCGCTTCTATTTCAAAAGATTTCCATACCGTAGAGAATGATACAGCACCTATACAAGACCAAGTAAGATAATTTCCAGGTTCGCTTTGACACTGTGTGTCAACAGAAGTCGCAACAGTAGCTTTATAATCAAATCTAACTTTGAACGGAGTTCCATCTGGCAGCCTTTGCGGTAAACGAATGTAGAACTGAGAATCCCAATCTGACTCTGAAGCAGCACTATTTACTACTATGGTTCCATTACTGACGGTAGGGTGTACAACTTGATAAGAGGGGTATTCTTTTGAGAAGAAGCAGCTCATGTTACTGCCACTCAAATCACCGTTGGTGATAATGTCTACCCAGGTTGTAATAGGGTCGGACTGTGAAGCACGAAAAACTTCCACTTGAATATTCCTAAAATAGAAGTTGTTCTCTTCTCCTGTTGCAAGGTTGAAAGCAATGGTGTATGCTCCTGCCTCAACAGTTCCAATGGTCAATTCACCTGAATCGAAACTAGACCATCCAGTGGTAAAATTGACGTTACCAATACCACTCCAGTGAAGATAAGATTGAGGTGCTGTATGATATTGTGTTACAACTGTTGTTTCAGCATCAGCCTTTACACTCATTGTGACACGTATTACGTCACCCTCTTTCAACTTGTTAGCTTCACCGAAAGAGATATAGAACTGGGAATCCCATTGTAGAATAGGCTCTCCTGCCTGTTCTTCACCGCGGCAATACACTCTGTAGACACCGTTTGCATCCGGCGTTTTTACTGCGAAGGTCGCGTTATTGCTAGATAACCACTCCAATGCCGAACACTGTACCGATAGTTCCGCCCATTCATTCTGGGCACTTGCGACGCTTGCCACCCAAAACAGTGCAAACGCCATAAAATACTTTGTAATTTTCTTCATTTTGAAATACGTTTAAAAAAATGAAATTGATTGTTATTGATTCTCATTGAGGGTCTCTACCGGTCTGCTGTCCCACATTTGTTGTACGAGCATTATTGCCGCTATGGCCTTCTGGAGTACCATAGAGGATGATGTTGGCTACGCCTACACAGTCGGTCACATCAATCTTGTTGTCCATGTTTACGTCGGCAGCCTTGATATTGAAACCAGCAGGGGTATTGCCAAGGATATGGTTGGCTATGCCTACGCAGTCGCTCACGTCAACGATGCCGTCTCCGCTCACGTCGCCCAACACATAGTTATCCACAGTCAGCTTCACCACCACCTCGGCAGTCTCGTAGAAGTTGCTCATGACGGCTTCATTCAGCTTCATATTCTTCAGTGTGATAGGATAGACACCCGTTACCATGTCGTCAGCTATTTCTACCGTCAGCGTGGCTATTTCGCCTTCTGTGCCTGTAAAGGTCAGGTTATTGTTGCTCGTACTCAGGAAGCGGTAGCTGCCGTCGTTCTGTCTGCTGACAGTTAAGCTATGGTCATCGCCATCAACACGTCTGCCATTGGCCAACGAGCATTTGATGCGCCCGTTTGCGTAGGTGGCTGGGATCACGCCCTCTGGCAGTACCAGATCGAACTGGAAGGCGCTGATAGCAGCCGTGTTTTTCATCTGGAATGAAAGTACCTTCTCACATCCCACCAGAGCATTCACTTCTTCCAAATAGATAACATTGCTTATCTGCGAGATATCGGTCACTTCTATGTTAGTGGGCTTCTCCGTCACTGTCAACGTGCCGTTTACGTATGTAAACTCGTAATTGTTAGATGATGCACCGCTCACTATAATAGGATAAGTACCAGGGGGACTGTCAATAGTAGCGGTAGTGGTCACGGTGGGCTGAACTATCAGTGACGAGGCGTTATCGTTGTATTTGAATCCATTGTAGCTCACTGTCAATGGTGGATTGGCCTCACCTTGCTGCTTCGAACAATTGTTGGCAGTAATACTCAGTATTGCCTTGTCCACGGTCAGTTGGTATTCATGCGAAAAGGAGTCATAGCTGTCGTTACCAGCCTGAGAGGCGGTGATGGTAGCCGTTCCTACATTCTTGATGGTTAGCGTGTTGTTGCTGATAGTGGCAATAGAGGTGTTGCTGCTGGTCCAAGTCAGGGGTAGGCCTTCAACCGTAGTCGTGGGCAATGCGTAATTGTCATCACCGTATGTCATTGTTGGAAGTGTAGAGAGGCTTATACTTTGGCTCTCCTTATTGGCAATATTGATGTGGAAATTAACATCAGTAAGAACATCTTCGTCAAAGTCTACTGTCGTAAACCTGGCGCCCGTCACCATAGCGTTCACTTGGTCTTGTATGCTTACACCGTCTTTTACTCTGACATACATTTTCAGTAGCGAGCCAGACGAGGGTAATTGATTCTCATCCATTGATACTACAACAAAACGGTATATATTGTTCTCTTTCTTTTGGCTTTTTATAGTATGGTCAGTGCCTGTAAAACCGTTTTCGCATACCACCTTGCCATTATTGTCTTCAACCAACTCCAAACCATCGGCAAGTACGACATCAAGCTGATAGCCAAGATATGTGGAGCTGAAAGAGCAGTTAATATCAATGGTTGCCTCTCCAGAAAGAGGGAGAATTACGTCATTAACAATCAACCCGTTACTCGACCAAGCATATCCCAATCCAAGGATACTTGCAAGAACACTCAAGATATATTTTTTCATAGTAAACATTATTTATTGTTGTTCAAGAATTATGCGTATGAGCTTTGTTACATCAGTAACAGTTATCACTCCGTCTCCATTCATGTCACCTTGCAATGCACTGTTTGAGACAACCACGATACAGCTTGCTGTCTTGCCGCTTCCATCGTTGGCAGTCGCCGTAATCTTGCAGGCACCAGCACCCACAGCACAAACCAGTCCATTTTCGTTCACCATGGCTACTGCTTCATTATTGCTGCTCCATGTCACACTCTTGTCGGTAGCAGTGCTTGGCAAAACAGTGGTTACTAACTGTAGGTTGTCGCCAATGACCATTTCTTTAGCCGCTTCATTCAGCGTAATCCCAGTTACGTAAATAGGATTGACAGTAACTGTGCAATTGGCAGAGACTCCATTTTGAGCTGTACAGGTTATTTTCGAGGTTCCTACTCCAACCGCAGTCACATTACCATCAGTATCAACAGTAGCTACAGATTTGTTGTTACTTTTCCATGTTAGATTTGCCACAGCAAACTGATTGGTAATCGTTGGGAGCAAAGTCTCTGTTTCACCAGCAGTAAGCGAGAAATCTTCCAGACCGCCAATACTTGTTACATCCACTATATTAATAGTGTACGTAATATAATGGGTATCCCAAGTGTATGACGAATTAGTTATACTTTTCACTTTTTTTACACTCATTTTGAAACTAGTAATACCTGTAGAAACTGGAGTAATTGTAAATACACGTCCAACGGTATTTACACCCAAATATGTGTGAATATAACCCGTATAGTTCTCAACAGTGTATGTAAAAAGATCTGGGGTATACATGTTAGATGAGTTAGGATAGTTTGGATTAAACATACCATCCATACCACACATTTTATTACGATCCACACCACAGTGTTCAGCTGGATCAATAACAAAAGGAACACCCACTGTAGCTTGTATTGATCTTGAAAAGTCATCGGCTGACAAAGGTTGCATAAAGAGCATGCATAACAAAGGGATAATTAAAGCGCGTTTCATTTCTTTCTTCTCTGCCTCCTTGTCCCCAAATTCGGCCTCTAAATGTTTTTGATTGTGTTTAGTTACAGCATAAAAAAGATGTGGGAACTATACTTTTGCTTCAAGTAAACACCTTTAATATGTCGTGGATAGTAAAAAATGGCTATTTCTTTTCTTATGGATTATTGAGTATAGCATCTATCACTGTAAACGCATCTGTTACTGATACTTGGCCATCGCCATTCACATCAGCTCGGGATGCTGTATTACCCAAGACATGAACAAGGCATTTGTCATATTTTCTGCTTCCATCGTCGGCAATACAGAAGATGCTGCAATAGCCAGGGGCTATGGCTGTTATGTTTCCCGTATCGTCCACTTGGGCGATATTCTCGTTTGTACTCATCCACTTTACACTTGTGGAGGATGCATTGGCGGGCAATAAAGTTGCTGTTGGCTGTACGTTTTCACCTACATTCATTTGGTATTCCCGCACGTTGAGCCCCACGCTACAGACGAGTACAGGATTAACTGTTATAATGCTTAGCGCTGAGATTCCGTTTGAAGCCTTACAGGTGATAACAGTCTGGCCTGTGCCGATTGTCGAAACAACACCATTTGAGTTGACTGTTGCAACTGACGTATTACTGCTTGTCCAAGTCAAAGTGGTAGTAGCTTCAGCGTCAGTTATTATTGGAGAATAGGTATAGGTGTCCCCTCTTGACAAGGTAAGATTGTCGGGAATCATTATGTCTGTCACATCAACTACATGGATTATATAAGTGTTTTGATATTTCCACTTATTTTGGAATGTTGCATACCCTGGTGCTATTGCTTTAATACTTACACTACCACCTGAGATAAATTCTACAGCGATAGAATTTCCCGTGATATATCCTGGATCTGGTTCACTCCATGCGCTGCCAATTGTGTATGTACTTCCTACTTGGAGTGTTTTGTTATAAATAGTTCCAAACGACTCCTTTGCTATAAAGCACAGAAACAATAATAACCATATTCTTTGCATTTTTATCATCACTCTGCCTCCTCGTCCCCAGATTCAGCCTCTATAGTTGTTGGATTGTTCCGGTGACGGCATAAAAAAGATGTGGGAACCATACTCTTGCTCGTCCCACGGTCTGAGGTTCTTGCATACCCTGTAATGTTGAACGAGCAAGCATAGAACCCACACTGATTATGAACGCACACGCTTATGACAAAGCATAAGACGTGGTTACGTAATCACATCATGCGGGCATCTACCCTCGCTATGTTCTGACATTACAGTGAATTTGCAAGATTCCAGACCGTCAAGAACAAAGCGTCAAAGTAAACGCCTTTTATTATGTCGTGCCCTCATGGAGTGTCAGCCTGTCCGGACGTGGCCGCGCTTCATTGAACTCTGAGAGTCGGGTGCAAAGATACGAAAAATATCGAAACCAGCAAAGAAATTCACCGAAAAATTTGGAATTATGAAGAAAAATGCCTATCTTTGCACCGTCGGAAGGAGGTTCCGAGTGCTCAGCCTTAGTGCTGCGCGGGGAGCGAGAGCTACCCCTGATGCCGGTCGTGGAAGGAAGATATCACCAAGCTTCCGTTCGGAGGTGAAAGCTAAAGCCACGAAAACGTGGGAGCAAGCCATCAAAGACACTACTCCATTTTAAAGCTACCCTATACGGGTGGCTTTATTATTTCTCATAGCGCCGACGGAAAGTCTGAAGAAAAGTTGGTATTCTTACATCTGAGCGATAGACAACTATTTCCTTATTACTCTTTAGCACAAGAACTTCAACGGCATTTGGATTTGCTTCGAAATAATGTTTGATGTCTAAAGCCAGACGTTGCGCTTCATAGGAGGTTTTGATGTTTATGAGTACACGGTTTGTTTGTCCAATGGATTCTGCAAGGCGGTTCCCTGCAGAGGTTTTCCCCATGATAGTCTTCAAATCATATAGTTTGTAAACATTACGGTGGCGTAGTATAAAGTCTGGTGTTCGTACACCCTTGGGATTAGGAAGGATAAAGACTTCATAGCCATGAGTTACCGCTTTTCGGGCGGCATTGAGCAAGTTGGGATAGTCGCTGTCATGCTCGCCACCACATACGTATATGCCACGCTCTCCCTGCAATGGGTAAAACTCATGGCGGCAGGCTATGCGTTCTACCTGTCGTGCATAGTCTGCACCGCTAAGGGTGTGAAGCAGTGCCAGTTCTTGTGCTATATCGTTTGCTTGTTCTCCCATTGTGGTTTTTAGTGAGTGCAAAGGTAACAAATTTGCTGGAAGTATGCAAGACTAAGCCTTTTTTTCGGTTAAACTTAAAGAAAATCCGAACCGCCAAACGATTCGGTGATTACTTTTGAGGAAACAAGGAAAAAGAGCAAAAGAAAAAGAGCAAAAGTTCGTTAGCTAAGAAAGATGCTTACCCTCGCAAGGTACTAAGAAATTCGTCAATGCCAATTACTGCATATATGGTGTGCGCATGTGTTCTGACTTCCAACCTTCGATAACCTCATTTTTGAGCACTCCCTCGTCCCACAGATGGTCGATGGCATCCTCGGCTCGTTTTGCGAAATACTGGCCAAGCATGCGACGAATGTCTTGCATCTCCACTTCTGAGGATACTCTGGACACCATTTCCAGCATCTCAATCTGGAAAGGAGTGAATGGCTTGGCCTGTAATGTTGTAGTTTTCATATTCTATAATATTTATTAAGACCGCCTGTAAGCGGGCTAGCACGGGGCCAGCCCCTACACAAGCGATGCCCAAAGATACAAAAAATAGCGAAACCAGCAAAGGAAAATAGAGTTTATTCTTTTGTTCTCAAAAAATTGTAACGTTTGCAAACGTTTTTCAGTATTTATGTTATTGACGTGTACTGAGTTTTTTGCATTTGTACACCCTGACACCCTAAAAACTAAAATTATACAGTTATAGCGCCTGCACATACTCATAGAGGCGGCGGTAGAAGGGGTGGCGGGTCATGGTCTGCACGTCGCCGAGGATGATAACCTTCATGCGGGCTCGGGTGATGGCGACGTTCATGCGGCGCAAGTCGCGCAGGAAGCCTATCTGGCCCTGATCGTTCGAGCGGACCAGCGAGATGACGATGATGTCGCGCTCCTGTCCCTGGAAGCCGTCGACGGTGTTGACGGTGATAAGGTGGCGGAAGGGCTTGAAGTACTCCTTCTTCTTCAGTTGCGACCGCAGGTACTGCACCTGCGCGCGATAGGGCGAGATAACGCCCACGTCGAGCCGCTCGTTCAGGATGCGCGTCTTGCCGATACGCTCGAAGTACTCTTGTAACGTCTGCAGCGTCAGCTCAGCCTCGGTCTTGTTGAGGAGGGATCCACCCCCACCCCCTCCCGAACGGGAGGGGAGATAATATACTTCTTCCCCAGATACTTCTCCACAAGAGTATTCAAACTCCCCTCCCGTTCGGGAGGGGTCGGGGGTGGGTTCTTGGGGGGTAGGTATCCACTCCATCGGCACGTCAAGGTCGAGGATGGAGCGGTACTTCACTTCCGGCGCACTCTCTACCATGTTGCCGTAGAACCAGTCGCTGGAGAAGCGCATGATTTCCTCGTTCATGCGGTATTGCATGCGCAGCAGCGTCACCACCTCGGGCTTGTTCTCGGCGATACGTTCCATCAGCGTCTTGCCTAATCCGGCTTTCAGGGCTGCAATGCTCTTGATGGTCGGCGGTAGCTGGCAGTGGTCGCCGGCAAGGATGACGCGCGAACAGCGGCGGATGGGAATCCAGCAGGCTGCCTCTAAAGCCTGTGCCGCCTCGTCGATGAACAGCGTGCCGAACTTCTGGCCGTCTAATAGACGGTTGGCCGAGCCGACCAGTGTACAGGCAATGACACGGGCCTCGCCAAAGAGTTGGGCGTTGATGCGGATTTCCAGTTCGTTGGCACGGTCTTTCAGGCGCTCCATCTTCTGATGGTATTTCTCATCGCCGCGCTTGCGGTGTGCCCGCAGTTCACGGATGGCCTTTCTGATTGCCCACAGCAGTTCGTAGTCAGGGTGGGCCTCGAAGCGGCGCTCGTAGGTGAACGACAGCATCTTGTCGTTCACGCGCGTGGGATTACCTATTCTTAATACGGGAACGCCGCGGTCGACGAGCTTTTCCGAAATCCAGTCGACGGCCATGTTCGACTGCGCACACACCAGCACCTGCGGCTCGCGGCGCAGTGTCTCGTAGATGGCTTCTACTAATGTCGTCGTCTTGCCCGTGCCCGGCGGCCCGTGAACGACGGCCACGTCCTTGGCCCACAGGACGCGGTTCACCGCCTCTTCCTGCGTCTTGTTCAGGTAGGGAAAGTGCATGGGGGCAAATGTAAACGTCTCCGCCTTCTGCCGTGAGTAGAAGAGGTCGCGCAGGTAGCCTAACCGCCCCTTCGAGCGCATGACGCGGTCCAGCGCGTCGAACATCATCTTGTACGAGGTCTCGTCGAACGACAGCTGAACTCCGATGTTTTCGGCTGTCTGCAGGTCGGTGAGCGGTGCCGAGTCTGGCACGCTGACTACCATACGCCCACCATCAACGTAGCTGACAGAGCCCGTGAACGAAAAATAGTGCAATCCGGTTTTGCCAGATTGTCCCGTCGTACCCCTAAAGAACACCACCGGCCGCCCGTATTCAAAGTTATGCTCTATCTCTTCGTCGGCAGTTCGGAACACCTCCACGCAGAGCTGGTTCAGCGAGTTGTAGTAGCTGCGCCCCACGCGCACGGGCCACCAGGCATTGCCGCTCCTGACCTGCCGCAACAGACCCTTCTCTTCAGTCTGCCGCCGGTAAGCCTCTTTCTCCGTCTGGTACTCCAATTGGAGCAGGAGCCTTTGCTGTTGTAGTTCCTGTATGGCGTTCATGTCTGCCAGTAAAACGCGGCAAAGGTATAAAATATAGTTTAATTAGACAAGTAAAAGCAATAGTTTTCGGGAGGAATGGTGCGATAATCGGAAGATTTTTCGCGAATTCCAAAATAATTGTTTACCTTTGCAGGCAAAATGAGTATGATGGAAGAGGATTTTGACATACGCGAGGAGCGCTACGGCGGAGTGGAGAAAGACTTCGAGAACGCGCTGCGTCCGCTGAGTTTCAAGGACTTCAGCGGTCAGCAGAAGATTGTGGAGAACTTAGAGGTGTTCGTGGAAGCGGCGAAATACCGCGGTGAGCCTCTGGACCACACGCTGCTGCACGGACCACCGGGTCTGGGCAAGACGACGCTGTCGAACATCATCGCCAACGAGCTTGGCGTGGGCTTCAAGATTACCAGCGGGCCGGTGTTAGACAAGCCGGGCGACCTGGCGGGCATCCTGACGTCGTTAGAGAAGAACGACGTGCTGTTCATTGACGAGATTCACCGACTGTCGCCCGTGGTAGAGGAATACCTGTACTCGGCGATGGAGGACTACCGCATAGACATTATGATAGACAAGGGCCCGTCGGCTCGTAGCATTCAGATAGACCTGAACCCGTTTACACTCGTCGGCGCCACGACGCGGAGCGGACTGCTGACAGCCCCGCTGCGTGCGCGCTTCGGCATCAACATGCACTTGGAATACTACGACCCCGAAACGCTGCAGACCATCATCGAGCGGAGCAGCCATATCTTAGGGGTGCCCATCACCGAGGATGCCGCGCTGGAGATTGCCCGCCGTTCGCGCGGCACGCCCCGTATAGCCAACGCCCTGCTGCGACGGGTGCGCGACTTCGCCCAGGTGAAGGGCGACGGCCGCATAGACACGAAGATTACGAAGGTGGCACTGACGGCGCTGAACATCGACCAGTACGGCCTGGACGAGATTGACAACAAGCTGCTGCTGACCATCATCGACAAGTTCCGGGGCGGTCCCGTCGGCCTGACCACCATCGCCACGGCCATCGGCGAGGATGCCGGCACGGTGGAGGAGGTCTACGAGCCGTTCCTCATCATGGAGGGCTTCATCAAGCGGACGCCGCGTGGACGCATGGTGACCGAGCTGGCCTACCGCCACTTCGGGCGCAACCCATACGGCGGCAACATCATGGAGCCGAACCTGTTCGATTAGGAAATCATATATGATTGCGGATAATCATATAACTGAGTCCACTTTAAAAGGCAGAGGCGTACATCAGAGAGGACAGCTCCAAGACCGACAAGATGCAGGGAGGTGCCCGCTGGGAGCTGGCTCCGCACGAGGGGCGACGACAGCCTGACCGTCAGGGAAATCGCCACCGGCAAGACCTACAATCACAGCACACTCAGCGACACCCGCTTACCCAGTCCGCTGAAGATGCGGAAGAGGGTAGATAGCTGTATGTCGGCATGACCGTTCTCAATCTTTGAGATATAACTCTTCTTGGTTCCAATCTTTGCGGCCAGTTGCTCCTGAGTGAGGCCCGCCAGGCGACGCTGCTCTTTCAGACATTCAGCCAAGCAAAAGGTCTCGGCCGCGACCTCAAACTTCTCGCGCTCCTCAGTGCCCCGCATGCCGTACTCTGCGTTGAGCAGGTCATCGAATGTATCACACGCCATGATGGCTTCTTTCTTCTTTGCTTCCATTATTTTTCCTCCTTACTCTTAAAATATTCCTTCTTGATGGCCTCGGCCCGTTTGATTTCTTTTGGCGGAGTCTTCTGGCTCTTCTTCTGTATGCCATGGAAAAGAACAACCAGTGCTCCATCGTCTACACAGCAGAATACACGATAGATATTGCCGTCAATCTCTACACGAATCTCATAGATGCCATCGGAACCCTCTAAAATTCTGAAGAACTTCTTTGGTATAATCCTCTGCGTCTCGACTAAATGCAACACAAAGTTGATTTTGTCGCGAACGGTCTGTGTCTGCGCCACATAGAACTCCTTGTAGTAGGACTTGAACAGTTTTATTTGTCGTACTTTCTCCATGGTGTACTCTAAATCAGAGTGCAAAGTTAATCAATTTGTGAACAACTGCCAAATATTTTTAGGATTATTATATCTGATTGAACAATCGAGGGGAACCGACGTATAGTCTTCGCACTTACGTGCGTATAGGAAGGCTTTCGAATTTGTCTCATGAGCATCGGACTACAGGAAGAGGGTAGTGGGTGAAGCTTCCACGCTTTGCAACACGAGCACGGACGCAAAGCTTGGAAGCTTCACCCACTATGCTGCAAAGACGGGAAGGCCTCGCATCGGAACGCGGAGCCTTCCCGTCAAATTACAGTGGCGTAATAACTAATCGGTAATGAGACATTCGCCGGTCATGTCGGCGGGCTGCTCCAATCCCATGATGTGGAGGATGGAGGGTGCGACGTCGGCGAGACGGCCGTCACGGACGGTGGCGCTGTTGTTGTTCGTGACGTAGATGAACGGCACGGGGTTCAGCGAGTGGGCGGTGTTGGGCGTGCCGTCGGGGTTGATGGCGTTGTCGGCATTGCCGTGGTCGGCAATGATGATGGCCTCGTAGTCGTTGGCCTTGGCAGCCTCGATGACCTCGCGGACACAGTTGTCGACGGCCCAGACGGCCTTGGCAATGGCGTTGTAGACGCCGGTGTGGCCCACCATGTCGCCGTTGGCGAAGTTCACGACGATGAAGTCGTACTTGGCCTCGTTGATGGCAGCGACGAGCTTGTCCTTCACCTCGTAGGCCGACATCTCCGGCTTCAGGTCGTAGGTGGCCACCTTCGGGCTGGGCACTAAGATGCGGTCCTCACCCTCATACGGAGCCTCACGCCCACCGTTGAAGAAGAACGTCACGTGTGCGTACTTCTCGGTCTCAGCGGTGTGCAGCTGCTTCTTACCCTGCTTGCTCAAGTACTCGCCGAGGGTGTCCTCGACGTTCTCTTTCGGGAAGAGGATGTGCAGGCCAGTGAAATTAGCATCATACGGGGTCATGCAGTAATATTGCAGGCCGGGGATGGTCTTCATGCCCTGCTCCGGCATGTCCTGCTGAGTCAGGGCGATGGTCATCTCCTTGGCGCGGTCGTTGCGGAAGTTGATGAAGATGACGACGTCGCCCTCTTCGATGCAGCCGTTGACGCTGGCATTGTGGATAGGCTTGATGAACTCATCGGTCACGCCCTCGTCGTAGCTCTCCTGCATGGCCTGCACCATGTCGGTGGCTTGCTTACCAGTGCCGTTGACAATCAGGTCGTAACCTTCCTTCACGCGCTCCCAGCGCTTGTCGCGGTCCATGGCGTAGAAACGGCCCACGATGCTGGCGATGGCAGCATCATTGGCAGCGCAGACGTCGCTCACCTGCTGGATGAAGCCCTTGCCCGACTTCGGGTCGGTGTCGCGGCCGTCCATATAACAATGAACAAATATCTGGTTCTTCAGGCCGTAGGCCTTGCCAATCTCAATGAGCTTGAAGAGGTGGTCGAGGCTGGAGTGTACGCCGCCGTCGGAGGTCAGACCCATCAAGTGTAGCTTCTTGTTATTCTCCTTGGCATACGTGTAGGCAGCCTTTATCTGCGGATTCTCCATGATGGAGCCGTCCTTACAGGCGCGGTTGATTTTCACCAAGTCCTGGTAGACGATGCGTCCGGCACCGATGTTGAGGTGTCCCACCTCGGAGTTGCCCATCTGTCCGTCGGGCAGTCCGACGTCCTCGCCGCTGGCCTGCAGCTGCGAGTGGGCTGATGTTGCATACAAAAGATCGAGGTAAGGTGTCGGCGTGTTGTAGATGACATCGCCCTTACCGTGTTTACCGATTCCCCATCCGTCGAGAATCATCAATAGTGCTTTCTTTGCCATAAAATCTTATTTTGTTTGGTTATTTCTCCTTGTAAATCACCTTGTTGGCGCCGCTGGTAATCTTGAACGCCTCTGGGTGCTCCCTGATGAACGAGTCGATGTGCCGCACGCGCTTTTCCTCCAGTATTTCGTCGATGGCAATGAGAATACCCGTCTCCTCGACGTCACCGAAACCGTAGTTGATGGCCGTGCCGAACAACTTCATGGTGGGCGAAAGGCTCATGTAGGCGTTAACCAACGGTGGTATGTTGTATCCCAGTTTACGTATCTCGCGGTTCAATATGCGGTAGTCTTCCTTGAAGTTGTCTTCAGAGAACAAGGCCTCCAATTCCTTCTCGTCAGATTCAATTTTCAGCGGTTTCATCGGAATAATCAGGTCTTCCTTATCGTCAAAATGCTTCTTGAGGAAGTAGAGAATCATGTCGCGACCCTTGCGGATATACGAGGGATACATGGTCATTTTCCCGAAGAAGTAGCGGACGTTGGGCTTGATGACGGTGAGTGCGCCGAGGCCGTCCCAGAGATTGTCGAGTGCAAAGAGACTCTTGGCCCCCATGCGCGAGCTCTGGTAGGGCAGGCTGACGAACGAGCGTCCCAGTTCGATGGTGTAGGGCATGTAGTCGTCAAGGAACTTCTGCGAGAAGTGGAACATGTGGCTGGTTGCCAACAGAGGCTGCCCCTCGCTGTCCAGTTCCCAACAGGTTCCTTCCAAATAGCGGTAGCCGCCGATAATCTCCTCTTCCTCGGGGTTCCAGACGATGAGCTGCTTATAGCAGTTTTCGCAGATATCGAACTCGTCGATGTCAATCTCCTTGCCCGTTCCGCCGCCCGCCTCGCGGAACGCAATCTCGCGCAGCCGTCCAATCTCGCGCATCACGTTGGGTGCGTTATGGGCGGTAACGACGTATATCTCGTTATTACTCTTGTTCGTCATGCGCAGCTGCCGTTCGCGCGTCAGCTCGCTCTTAAGTAATTCCTTTGCAACGGGGGCGATAATCGGTTGTTCCATATTTATAGTTCGTAAACTTTGTCCTGTACCCATAGAGCCCACTGTGTGGGCGTCTTGCTCTTGTCAAATGTCTGCCAGGGAATCGGCTTGCCGATGGAGACGCGGAAGGTCTTGTGCACATTTTTGTACATTTCATCGACTAAAAACAGCATGGCGAGGTTGAAAGGCAGGAAGCGGTCACTGAAGTTTGCCAGTCGGTAGAAGAAGCTGCTGTTCTGTCCGCCGAAGTGGATGGGCACCACGTCGCGCTGGTATTCGATGCTCTTCGAGATGAAGGTCTTCGACCACGCGATGTCCCTGACCACGCCGTTGTGTCTGCGGGAGCACAATCCGGCAGGGAACATGAGCATGTGGTTCTGGCTCTCGAATCCTGCCCTGACCATCATGGGGAAGTCGCGGCTCTGCTTGCCTGTCTTGTTGATGGGGATGCTAACAGGTGCCAGCCCCGGCAGGTTCATCAGCAGGTCGTTGACCAGATAACGGAAGCGCCCGTCGTACTGGCGTCCGATGATGGCTCCGAGTGCCACGCCGTCCTCTCCGCCAAGCGGGTGGTTCGAGACGAAGGTGTAGAGCCGTCCGTCGTCTTTCGGCGGCAGGTTCTCGCGCCCAACGATGTCGAGCGTGGCGTCAAGGTAGCGCACGCAGTCGACAAGCCAGTCCGTTCCACTCAGATGGCGGCTCTCCCAGAGGTATGCGTTGACCTGATCCTGGTGCGCTATGCGCTTGAGCCATGAGACGAGCGGTCTGGGTACGAATTTCGCCTTCGCGCCCATCTTTTCCTTCAGAATGTTGTCAATGTCGATCGTCTTCTCTGTAATGGTTGCCATCTCTCTAATCAGTAACGGTTGTTCAAAGTCTCTCCTTTGACGCTGCAAAAATACCACAAATAATTGAGATAACACAGAAAAACGGCGAAAAAGTTCAAAAATTATAGTCTTTTAATGTACCGCGGGCCGTCAGAAAGTCATGCCGCCGTTCGGGCTTGTCAACTCGGCATGTCAAAAAGTAGAGGCAGCGCACCCCGAAAAAAAGGCCCAAAGTCATAAAATTGCGTTAAAAAATAAAAAAAGTGGAGGAAAGTGGTGGAATGTGGGGAGAAATTTGTATCTTTGTGCTCGAATTCTTCATCATAGAGTTTGCATGCGATTTTTAGGTAACATAGAAGCCAGGACTGATGCGAAGGGAAGGGTCTTCCTGCCATCCGTTTTCCGCAAGGTACTTTCGGGTGCCGGCGAGGAACGGCTTGTGCTGCGCAAGGACGTTTTCCAGTCGTGCCTGGTGCTGTATCCTGAAAGTGTGTGGAACCAGCAGACCGACATACTGCGGACGAAGCTGAACCGGTTCAACGCCCAGCATCAACAGATATTCCGCCAGTATGTGTCACAGGTAGAGATGGTGACGCTCGACGGCAACGGCCGTTTCCTGATATCCAAAGACTTTCTTCAGTCGGCGGGCATCCAACAGAACATCCGGTTCATCGGCATGGACGACACGATAGAGATCTGGGCCAGCGAGAAAATAGCGGCGGCGCAGATGAGCAATGAAGAATTCGGCAAGGCACTTGAAAGCATCATGAGCATCCCGTTCTGAAACAGACATGGCGATCATTGACACATATCACGTACCAGTGCTACTGAAGGAGAGCATTGACGGGTTGGCTGTCCGACCTGGCGGCATCTACGTTGACGTGACGTTCGGCGGCGGCGGACACAGCCGCGAGCTGCTGCGCCGTCTCGGCCCCGACGGGCGGCTGTTTGGTTTCGACCAAGACGGCGATGCCGAAAAAAACATGGTCAGGGATGATAGATTTACGTTCGTACGTAGCAACTTTAGATATATCAGGCAGTGGATGCGCTACTACGGCGTGAGCCGGATAGACGGTCTATTAGCCGACTTGGGGGTTTCGAGCCACCATTTCGATGACGAGAGCCGCGGCTTCTCGTTCCGTTTTGAAGATGCGCCGTTAGACATGCGCATGAACCGCCGTGCCGGGCAGACGGCTGCCGACGTAGTGAACAACTACACGGAAGAGCAATTGGCCGACGTCTTCTATCTCTACGGAGAACTGAGGCAGGCACGGCGGATAGCCTCGATGATAGTGAAAGCACGGGCGCAGCACCGCATAGAGACCATCGGTCAGCTGATTCAATGCACAATGCAGAATGCACAAAGCACAATGCAGAATGTAGAAAGCACAATGAATAACGGTCAATGGTCAACGGTCAATGGTCAGTGGAAAAAGGACATGGCCAAACTGTTCCAGGCCTTGCGCATAGAGGTGAACCATGAGATGGAGGCATTGAAGGAGATGCTCAACGGTGCCGCCGGACTGCTGGCCCCGGGTGGCCGGCTGTCGGTCATCACCTATCACTCGCTGGAAGACCGGCTGGTGAAGAACATGATGAAGTCTGGTAATGTGGAAGGACGTGTAAAACAAGATTTCTTCGGGCGTGTCGATGCCCCCTTCCGTCTGGTCAACGGCAAGGTCATCGTCCCCGGTGCCGAGGAGCAGCAAGCCAACCCCCGCAGCCGGAGTGCCAAGTTAAGAATAGCAGAAAAAGTGTAATATGTCAGACGAAGAGAAAGACATCAAGAAAGAAGACAGCATTGCCCAGGAGCTGAAAGCCACTGAGCAAAAGGCGCTGACGAAGCTGAAGAGGCTGAAGGAGAACGTCCGCGAGGACGACTCTGCGCCCGTCGGCACGCAGACCCTGCGCAAGATTCTGGGCGGCGACATACTGTCGGCCCAGCTGGTGCGTCGGAATGTCTGGCTCTTTACTTTGGTGGTGCTCTTCACCGTGGTGTACGTGGCGTTCCGCTACCAGTGCCAGCAGGACATCATTAAGATAGACCGCATGGAGGAAGAGCTGAAGGATGCCAAGTACAAGGCGCTGAGCAGCTCGAGCACGCTCACTGAGCGGTGCCGCGAAAGCCACGTGCTGGAAGTGCTTCGACAGAACAGGGACTCGGTGCTGCACATCAGCGACCAGCCCCCCTATATAATATATGTACCCGAGAAAGGATTCCTAAGTGGAGGTGACGAATGAGTAAGTTTAACAGCAACAAGGTGATGCCGCGCTACTTTGCCATAGCGGTGGTGCTGACAATAGTGGGAATTGCCATCGTGGGCAAGGCCCTCTACATCATGACGGCCAAAAAGGAGTATTGGACAGCTGTGCAGGACCAGCTGAAGCATGATTCCATCCCGGTGAAGCCGAACCGCGGCAACATCTTGAGCTGTGACGGCCAACTCATGGCCAGCAGTATTCCTGAGTATAAGGTATTCATGGACTTCCAGGCAAGCGCCTTCGAGAACGACTCGCTTTGGTTGCTGAAGCTCGACAGCATCTGCGAGGGCCTGCACGAAATCTTCCCGGAGCAGTCGGCTGCCGACTTCCGCCGCCACTTGGAGGAGGGTCGCCACCAAGTGTCGAAAAACGGTGTCATGGGTGCCCGCCACTGGCCTATCTGGAAGCGCCGCATCAGCTACAACACCTTTACTGAGGTGAAGCGGCTGCCCTTCTTGAACATGGGTAAGTACAAGAGTGGCTTCCACTGGGACGAGTTCAACGCCCGCAACCGCCCCTTCGGCTCGCTGGCCCAGCGCACGGTGGGCATCATGTTCGGCGAGATAGACTCCGCCCGCTGCGGACTGGAGCTGTCGTACGACTCGCTGCTGCGCGGCCACGACGGACTGGTACACCGCCAGAAGGTGCTGAACAAGTTCATGAACATCACCGAGATTCCGCCCGTCGACGGCGGTGACATCGTGACCACCATCGACGTGAACATTCAGGATCTGGCTGAGCGTGCCCTGTTGGACGAGATGAAGCTGCCAGAGGTGAACGCCGACATGGGCGTGGCCATAGTCATGGAGGTGGAGACAGGCGACGTAAAAGCCATCGTCAACATGTCCCGTATGGCTGACGGCCAGTATGCCGAGGCTATCAACTCGGCAGTCAGCTACCGCTGTGAACCCGGCTCGGTTTTCAAGGTGGCCAGCATCCTGGTAGCACTTGACGACGGCGTCATACCCAAGGACACCAGCTATGTCATCAATACGGGCGGCGGCGTCATGGAAATGCACGGCCGACTCATGAAGGACCACAACTGGCGGCGTGGCGGCTATGGCACTATCAACGTGGCACGCACTTTGGAGGTCAGCTCGAACATCGGTACAAGCTGTGTCATCGATAAATTCTATGGCGGCAACCCCACGAAGTACGTCGAGGGCCTCCACCGTGTGGGCATCGGCACTGACCTGAAGTTGCCCATCGTAGGCTATCTGCCGCCGAAAATCCGTATGCCGGACACGAAGACCACTGACCGTTCAAAATACTGGTCGAAGACCACCCTGCCGTGGATGTCCATCGGCTATGAGACGCAGATTGCACCCATTAACACGCTGACGTTCTACAATGCCATTGCCAACAATGGTAAAATGATGCGTCCGCGCTTCGTGACAAGCCTCGTCAAGGATGGCGAAGTCATCCGCGAGTTCCCGCCCGAAGTCGTCAAAGAGCAAATTGCCAGACCGGAAGCCATCGAGACCATGCAGACCATACTGGAGCATGTTGTCAGTCAGGGTCTGGGGCGCAAAGCTGGCTCGCGGTCGTTCAAGGTGGCCGGCAAGACGGGTACGGCACAGATTGCCGACGAGCATGGCGGCTATCACTCGGGCACGACTCGCTACTGGCTGTCGTTTGCCGGTTATTTCCCCGCCGACAAGCCGCGCTATTCGTGCATCGTCTGTCTGCGCAAGACGGGCCTGCCAGCATCGGGCGGCGGCATGAGCGGCGTAGTGTTCCACCACATTGCCGAGGGTGTCATGGCACAGAACCTGAAACGGTTGGTCGATGACTCGCGCGACACTATTTCAAACTATGTCGCCGACGTGAAGGCCGGAAATTCGGCAGCATCGGAGTATGTGCTGAACCGACTCAACATCAAAGGAACGCCCGTCACACAGGCGAAGGTGGATAAACACTATATGCCCGACGTGAAGGGCATGGGTGCCCGCGATGCCGTCTACCTGTTGGAGAGCTGCGGCCTGAAGGTGCGACTGTCGGGCCGGGGCAAGGTGAAGTCGCAGAGCCTGCTGGCCGGCAAGGCCATCACACCAGGCATGACGTGCGAACTGAGGTTGGAGATATAATTGCGGCCTTCGACCTAAATGATAAATGACAAATGATAAATGAGATGAGACTGAGTGAGTTATTGAGGAACGTGAAACCGCTGACCATCGTGGGCGATGCGGAAGTGGAGATAACGGGAGTGGACATTGACTCCCGGAAGGTAAAGCCTGGCCATCTGTTCGTAGCTATGAGGGGCACGCAGGTGGATGGTCACCAGTTCATACCTAAGGCTATCGAGCTGGGGGCTGCCGCCATACTGTGCGAGGATATGTCGTGGTACGAAGCAGGAGTTTCACCAACTATCGTACAGGTAGCCTCGACCGAGGATGCCGTCGGCCCTGTGGCTACGCTGTTCCATGGCGACCCGACGTCGCGGCTGAAGCTGGTAGGTGTGACGGGCACCAACGGCAAGACGACCATCGCCACCTTATTATATAATATGTTCCGCCAGATGGGTCACAAGTGTGGTCTGCTGTCGACAGTGTGCAACTACATCGACGGCGAACCGGTACCTGCCACCCACACTACGCCCGACCCTATCGAGCTGAACAGCCTGTTAGAGCGCATGGCCGACAGCGGCTGCGAATACGTGTTCATGGAGTGCTCGAGCCACGCTATTGCCCAGAAACGTATCGGCGGACTACGATTCGCCGGCGGCCTCTTTACGAACTTGACGCGCGACCACTTGGACTACCACAAGACGGTGGAAAACTACCGCGACGCGAAGAAAGCCTTCTTCGACCAGCTGCCCAAAGATGCCTTTGCCATCACAAACATAGACGACAAGAACGGGCTATACATGGTGCAGAACACGAAGGCAACGGTCAAGACCTACTCCACCCGGACATTGGCCGACTTCCGTGCCCGCATCATCGAATGTCACTTCGAGGGCATGTACTTGGAGATGGACGGCCGCGAGGTGGGTGTACAGTTCATCGGCAAGTTCAATGTGTCGAACCTGCTCTGCGTCTACGGTGCCGCCGTCATGCTGGGCAAGCAGCCCGAGGACATCCTCGTGGTGATGAGCACGCTGAAAAGCGTCAACGGCCGTCTCGACCCCATCCGCTCGCCGGAGGGCTACACTGCCATCATCGACTACGCCCATACGCCCGATGCCTTGGAGAACGTGCTCGGTGCCATCCATGAGGTACTCGATGGAAAAGGCCGGGTCATCACCGTCTGCGGCGCCGGCGGCAACCGCGACAAGGGCAAGCGTCCGCTCATGGCACAGGAGGCTGTGAAGCAGAGCGACCGCGTCATCATCACCAGCGACAATCCGCGCTTCGAGGAACCGCAGGACATCATCAACGACATGCTGGCCAGACTCGACGCGAAGCAGATGAAGAAAGTGATTAGCATTGCCGACCGCCGCGAGGCCATCCGCACCGCCTGCATGATGGCCGAGAAGGGCGACGTCATCCTCATTGCCGGTAAGGGTCACGAGGACTATCAGGAAATCTGTGGCGTGAAGCACCATTTCGACGACCACGAAGTTGTGCGCGAGTGCTTTGTCACAGAAGCCCCATAAGGTCCATAGGCCCCATAAAACCCACAAAACAATAAAACAATATGTTATACTACCTCTTCAGATACTTAGAGCAATTCGACATCCCGGGCTCACACCTCTGGTCGTATATCTCGTTCCGCTCGCTGCTGACGCTCATTCTGGCGCTGGTCATCTCGGCATGGTTCGGCGAATACTTCATTAAGTTCATGCGCCGCCGGAAAATCTATGAGACAGAGCGCGACCCCGCCATCGACCCCTTCGGCGTGGAGAAGAAGGGCGTGCCGACGATGGGCGGTATCATCATCATCGTGTCGATACTCGTGCCGGTGCTGTTGTTGGGCCGTCTGCGCAACATCTATCTGTTGCTGATGATTGCCACGACAATGTGGCTCGGCTTCCTCGGCTTCCTCGACGACTACATCAAGATATTCCGTCGCAATAAGGAGGGTCTGAAGGGTAAGTACAAGATTGTGGGCCAGATTTCCATCGGTTTCATCGTGGGTCTGACACTCTGGCTCAGTCCCGATGCCGTGGTACGCGAGAACGTCAACGTGCAGCAGCAGAATCAGGAAATCGTGGTGAAGCACAAAAGCGAGGCGGTGAAGTCGCTGAAGACGACTATTCCCTTTGTAAAGAACCACAACCTGAACTACTCTGAGGTGCTCGGTTTCCTTGGCAATAACAAGGTGGCCGCCGGCTGGGTGCTCTTCATTCTGATGACTATCCTCGTGGTCACCGCCGTGTCGAACGGTGCCAACCTGAACGACGGCATGGACGGCATGTGCGCTGGCAACTCGGCCATCATCGGCGTGGCGCTACTTGTCCTGGCCTACGTGTCGGCACACATTGTCTACGCCGCCTACTTCGACATCATGTACATACCCCATGCCGAAGAGCTGGTAGTGTTCCTCGCAGCGTTTATCGGTGCTATGATAGGTTTCCTGTGGTACAACGCCTTCCCTGCACAGGTGTTCATGGGCGACACCGGCTCGCTGGCCATCGGCGGCATTATCGGTGTCTGCGCCGTCATCATCCACAAGGAGCTGCTACTGCCTATCCTCTGCGGCATCTTCTTCATCGAGAGCCTCAGCGTCATCATACAGACGCAGTGGTTCAAGCTGATGAAGCGCAAGGGCAAGCGCGTCCGCGTGTTCCGCGCCACGCCTATCCACGACAACTTCCGCCGGCTCGACTCCCAGCTCGACCCGACGTCACACTATATCCTCCGTGGCTGGCCGCAGCGACAGTTCCACGAGTCGAAGATCACATTCCGTTTCTGGATTGTGACAATCATCCTCGCTGCGTTGACGATTATTACACTGAAGATTAGGTAAAAACCCACCCCCTGCCCCTCCCCAAGGGAGGGGAGGGGAGATAGACTTAGTAACATAATAACAAAATAAGATATGCAAAAGAACGAAGATATAGTCAATAACAAAAGTAACCAATCCCCCCTCCCTTGGGGAGGGGTCGGGGGTGGGTATATTGTCATCCTTGGAGCCGGCGAGAGCGGTGCAGGAGCAGCCGTGCTGGCGAAGAAGGAAGGTTTCGACGTGTTCGTCTCGGACATGTCGAAGATTGGCGAAAAGTACAAGAAACAGCTCGACGACCATGCCATAGCATGGGAGGAGGGCCAGCATACCGATGAAAAGATTCTGTCGGCCGACGAGATTATCAAGAGTCCCGGCATACCCGACACGGCACCGATGATGCAGAAGGTCTTGGCCAAGGGCATTCCCGTCATTAGCGAGATAGAGTTCGCGGGCCGTTATACGCAGTCGAAGATGATCTGCATCACTGGCTCGAACGGAAAAACAACCACCACATCGCTCATCTATCATATATTCAAGCAGGCGGGCTACGACGCTGGTCTGGCCGGGAACATCGGCCGCTCGCTGGCTTTGCAGGTGGCTGAGGAGCCGCACGAGTACTACATCATCGAGCTGTCGTCGTTCCAGCTCGACAACATGTACCAGTTCCGTGCCAACATCGCCATTCTGCTGAACATCACGCCCGACCATCTGGACCGCTACGACAACTCAATGCAGAAATACACCGACGCGAAGATGCGAATCATCCAGAACCAGACGCCGCAAGATGCCTTCATCTACTGGGCCGACGATCCCATCATCAGCCGCGAGCTGAAAAAGTACGACATCAAGGCCGTGCTCTGTCCGTTCAGCGACGTGAAGAAGAATGGTGTTATCGGTTATATGGAGGAAGGCCAGTACAAGCTGGAATATCCCACGCCGTTCAACATGGAACAGGAGAGCCTGAGCCTCACCGGTCGCCATAACATCTATAACTCGTTAGCCGCCGGACTGGCCGCCAACATCTCGGGCATCAAGAAAGAGAGCATCCGCAAAAGCCTGAGCGACTTCCCCGGCGTGGAGCACCGGCTGGAGAAGGTCTGTGACGTGCGCGGCGTACACTATGTGAACGACTCGAAAGCCACCAACGTCGATGCCTGCTGGTACGCACTGGAGTCGATGAAGACGAAGGTGGTGCTTATCATCGGTGGCAAGGATAAAGGCAACGACTACGGGCCGCTGATGCCGCTGGTCAAGGAAAAGTGCTCGGCACTGGTCTACCTCGGAGCCGACAACACGAAGCTTCACGAGAACTTCGATGCCTTGGGCATCCCTGTCCGCGACACCCACTCGATGAAGGAATGTGTGGCTGCCTGCTATGAACTGGCTCAGCCTGGCGAGACAGTACTCCTGTCGCCCTGCTGCGCTTCTTTCGACCTGTTCCACAATATGGAAGACCGAGGCGACCAGTTCAAGGAGCTGGCAAGGAACCTTTAATGCGGGCTTCGCCCTAAATGATAAAGCGGCTACCGCCGTACCTTCTGCAGCAGGGTTATCATAAAGTTCAAAGTTTAATGTTTAAAGTTCAAAGATAAAGGTGAACAAAATAGGTAATATCTTCAAAGGCGACAAAGTCGTGTGGATGGTGTTCTTCTTCCTCTGCATGATTAGCATTGTCGAAGTCTTCTCGGCTTCGAGCAACCTGACGTACAAGAGCCAGAACTACATGGGTCCCATTACCTATCACACCGCCACCATCATCGCCGGTGTGGTGGTGGCCGTGATTACGCTGAACGTGCCTTGCCGCTACTTCAAGCTAATGACGCCTTTCATGCTTTTCATATCGGCATTTACCTTGATGTGGGTGCTCGTTGGCGGTGAGAGCATCAACGGAGCCAACCGCGTCATCTCCATCATGGGACTGACGTTCCAGCCGTCGGAGATAGCCAAGGGAACGATGGTGCTCTACACGGCACAGATACTCAGTGCGACACAGCGCGAGGATGGGGCCGACCGCAAGGCTTTCAAGTGGATACTCTTGCCACTGTGCGTGGCGGCTTTCCTCATTGGCATTGAAAACCTGTCTACGGCCGCGTTGCTCTTTGGAGTCATCGTGCTGATGATGTTCATTGGCCGGGTGCCAATGTCGCTCATGGGCAAGCTTGCCGGCGTTGTCGGCGTTTTGGCTGTCGTCTTCTTGGTGCTGGTGCTGACGTTAGGCAGCGTAGAAGAGTCGCGGGCTGCCGAGGTCAACATGACTGAGACGGTGGCGGAAAACGGCGACGTGGCGCAGCAGGACAAAAACGCCATCAAGGGCGGCGGCGTGTTCCACCGCTTCGCCACCTGGCGCAACCGCATCATGAAGCATTTGGATTCGAAGGAGGTAGCTCCCGAAGACTACGACCTCGACAAGGACATGCAGGTGGCCCACGCCAACATTGCCATCGTCTCGTCGGGCATCATCGGCAAGGGACCGGGCAACTCCGTGGAGCGTGACTACCTGCCACAGGCGTTCTCCGACTTCATCTTCGCCATTATCATCGAGGAGATGGGTATCATCGGAGCCGCCGTTGTGGTGTTCCTCTACATTGTGCTGCTCTACCGTGCAGCCCGCATCGCCTCGCGCTGCGAGAACAATTTCCCGGCGTTCCTCATCATGGGACTGTCGCTGCTGCTTGTCATCCAGGCCGTGTTCAACATGATGGTGGCTGTGGGCTTGGCGCCCGTCACTGGCCAGCCGCTGCCGCTCATCTCGAAGGGCGGTACCTCGACCATCATCAACTGCGCCTACATCGGTGCCATCCTCAGTGTCAGCAGGTCGGCAAAAATGAAAACAAGTAAGATATGAGCAAGGAGTTAAGAGTCATTATCAGCGGCGGCGGCACGGGAGGCCACATTTTCCCCGCCGTGTCTATCGCTAACGCCGTGCGCAAACTGCGGCCAGACGCCAAGATACTGTTCGTCGGTGCGCTGGGTCGCATGGAGATGCAGCGTGTGCCCGCCGCAGGTTACGAAATAAAGGGACTGCCCATCCGCGGTTTCTTCCGTCCGCTGTGGAAGCCCGCCAACATCGGCGTGGCCCTCGACTATCTGCGCAGCAAGTGGATGGCCAAGAAGCTACTGAAGAAGTTCCGCCCCGACGTGGCCGTAGGCGTGGGTGGCTATGCCAGCAGTGCCGCCCTCGGTGCCGCCAATAGCTTGGGCATACCGACACTGATACAGGAGCAGAACAGTTACGCCGGACTGGCCAACAAGCAGCTGGCAGCAAAGGCGCAGAAAATCTGCGTGGCCTACGAGGGCATGGAGCGCTTCTTCCCAAAAGAAAAGCTGCTGCTGACGGGCAACCCCGTGCGCCAGTCACTGCTCGACACGACCATCTCACGTGAGGATGCCGTCCGCAGCTTCGGCCTCGACCCGGAGAAAAAGACCATCCTGCTGGTGGGGGGCAGCCTCGGTGCCCGCACCATCAACGAAAGCGTGCTGCAGCACCTCTACCTGGTGGAACAGAGTACTGGCGTGCAGTTCATCTGGCAGACTGGCAAGTACTACCATGCCGACATCAAGTCCCAGCTCTCAGCTCACGCCTCAAACCTCTCAAACCTCGTCGTTACCGACTTTGTCACTGACATGGGCACCGCCTATCGCGCTGCCGACCTGGTCATCAGCCGCGCCGGTGCCAGCTCAATCTCCGAGTTCTGCCTCATTGGCAAGCCTGTCATCCTCGTGCCCAGCCCCAACGTGGCCGAGGACCATCAGACGAAGAACGCCCTGGCCCTGGCCAACCGTGATGCCGCCATCTATGTGAAGGATGCCGACGCCCCTGCCACGCTGCTCCGTCTGGCCATCGATACCGTCAACGACGAACAGAAGCTGGAGTCGCTCAGCGAGAACGTCCTGAATCTCGCCCTTCCCGACTCGGCCGACATCATAGCCCGCGAGGTCATCGCCCTCGCCCAACCCTCTCAGAAACCCCAGTCGTCCCAGTAGCCCCAGTCGTCCCAGAAAACAAAAGAAAACATGACCCAGATAAAAGCAGTTTATTTCATTGGTGCCGGCGGCATCGGCATGAGCGCCATTGCCCGCTACTTCATCAAGCGCGGCCTTGTTGTGGCCGGCTATGACAAGACTCCCAGCGAACTGACAAGCCAGTTAGAGCACGAGGGAATGCTCATTCACTATGAGGAGAACATCGACGAGATTCCCCATGCCTGCCGACAGAAGGAGTCGTGTCTCGTTGTCTATACGCCTGCCATCCCCGCCGACCACAAAGAGTTGGTCTATTTCCGCGAGAACGGCTTCGACATTCAGAAGCGCGCACAGGTGCTCGGCACGATTACCGCCACCCATAAGGGGCTGTGCGTGGCGGGTACTCACGGCAAGACCACCACGTCGACCATGTGTGCCCATATCATGCACCAGAGCCGCTTGGACTGTAACGCCTTCCTCGGTGGTATCGCCAAGAACTACGGCACGAACTACATCCTCTCTGACTCCGACTATGTGGTCATCGAGGCCGACGAGTTCGACCGCTCGTTCCACTGGCTGCGGCCTTACATGAGCGTCATCACGTCTACCGACCCTGACCACTTGGACATCTACGGTACGAAGGAGGCCTATCTGGAGAGTTTCCGCCATTACTCATCGCTGATACAGCCCGGGGGCGCCCTCATCATACACCGTGGACTGGAAATGGAGGAGAGCCTGCAGGAGGGTGTGCGCCGCTATGACTACGCATTAGACGAAGGCGACTTCCATGCCGAGAACATCTGTATAGAGAACGGCGAGATAACGTTCGATTTCGTGTCGCCCATTGAATCGGTCAGGAACATCCAGCTCGGTCAGCCTATACCTATTAATATAGAGAATGCTATCGCCGCCATGGCCATGGCACAGCTGGCTGGCTGCACCGCCGATGACCTGCGCTGTGGCATAAAGACCTACGGAGGCGTCGACCGCCGCTTCGACTTCAAGATTAAGACACCGCAACTGGTGTTCCTCAGCGACTATGCCCACCACCCAAAGGAAATCTACCAGAGTGCGCGCAGTCTGCGTGAGCTGTACCGCGACCGTAAGATCACGGCCATCTTCCAGCCTCACCTCTACACCCGTACCCGCGACTTCTACCGTGAGTTCGCCGAGGCGCTGAGCCAGTTGGACGAGGTCATCCTGACCGACATCTATCCAGCCCGAGAACAGCCCATCCCAGGCGTCACGTCGCAGCTCATCTACGACAACCTGAAACCGGGCGTGGAGAAACAACTCATCACCATGGCCGATGTGCTGCCGCTGGTCAAAAGCCGTTCCTTCGACGTGCTCGTCGTCCTCGGTGCCGGCGACCTTGACAATCTCGTGCCGCAGATAACCAGGCTGCTCAATCGCAAATAGATAATAGAACTCGCTTTAACAAAGCGTAGCGACTAAAAGAAAACCGTAAATAGTAAAATGGTGAACATCAACTGGAAGAAGACACTCATCGTCACCCTCGACGTCATCATCGCCGCCTATCTGGTAGCCGCCGTCACCGTCTTCAACAAACCTGAAGACAGGGCCACCGTGTGTACCGAGGTCAAGATAGACATTGCCAAAGGCGACATCGACGGGTTCCTGCATCCTTCTGAGGTGAAGCGGCTGTTAGAGCAGCAACATCTGTACCCGCTGGCACAGCCCATGCAGTTCGTCAGCACGCGGCAGATAGAGGAGGCGCTCATACAAAGCCCGCTGGTAGACCGCGTGGAGTGCTACAAGACACAGAGCGGCCACGTCTGCATACAGTTGGTACAGCGTCTGCCCGTCATGCACATCTTGGCTGACAACGGCGACGACTACTACTTGGACGACCACGGAGAAATACTGCCGGCCACCCGTCTCACCAGCAACCTCATCGTTGCCACTGGCCACATCACACGCCAGTACGCCCAGCGCGTGCTGCCATCGCTGGCACACGACATCATCGCCGACGAATTCTGGCAAAACCAGACGGTACAGCTCAATGTGCTGGCCGACGGAACCCTTGAACTCATTCCACGGGTGGGCGACCACGTGGCCTATCTTGGCTCGCCTGCCGACATCCCTCAGAAGCTCGACCGCCTGCGCAAGTTCTACAAGTACGGCCTCAGCCACGCCGGCTGGAACCGCTACGAACGCATCAGCGTCGAGTTCGGCAATCAAATCATCTGCAAGAAGCGTAAATCGTAAATAAGTAAATAGTAAATCGTAAATAAGTAAATCGTAAATAACTATGGCGTCACCGAAGGATTTTATCGTAGCAATTGAACTCGGCTCATCGAAGATGACCGGAATCGCGGGGCAGAAGAATCTCGACGGCAGCATCAATGTGCTGGCCGTGGTGAAGGAGGATTCTTCATCGTTCATCCGCAAGGGAGTGGTTTACAACATCGACAAAACAGCACAGTGCCTCACCAACATCGTGAAGCGGCTGGAGACACAACTCAAGACAAGCATTACGCGGGTGTACGTCGGCGTCGGCGGACAGAGCATCCGCAGCGTCCGTAATGTCATTACCAAGGAACTGCCAGCAGGAACCATCGTCACCGACGCGATGGTCGACGAACTGGTCGACGCCAACCGGAACATGGACTATGCAGACCTGGAAATCCTCGATACCGCCGTACAGGAATACCGTGTCGACTCGCAGTACCAGCAGGACCCCGTCGGCATTCAGTGTACACGCCTTGAGGGCAACTACCTGAACATCCTGCAGCGCAAGGCGTTCTACAAGAACTTCAACAAGTGCTTCGAGGTGGCCGGCATTTCCATTGCCGAGATGCTCAACGCACCCCTGGCACTGGCCGACGCCGTACTCACCGAGCAGGAGCGGCGCTCTGGCTGTGCCCTCGTCGACATGGGTGCCGACACCACTACCGTCTCGGTCTACTCGAAGAACATCCTGCGGCACCTCGCCGTCATCCCCCTCGGCGGCAACAGCATTACCAAGGACATCGCCACGTTGCAGATGGAGGAGGCCGATGCTGAAAAGATGAAGTTAAAGTATGCTTCGGCCTATACCGACAACAACGAGATAGACAACAACCTGAAGTACCCCATCGACCAGGACCGGCAGGTGGAGAGCCGCCGATTCATCGAAATTGTCGAGGGACGATTAGAGGAAATCATCGAGAATGTCTGGTATCAGATTCCCTCTGAGTATTACGACAAACTGCTCGGAGGACTCATTCTCACCGGTGGCGGCTCAAACATGAAGAATATTGAGAAGGCATTCCAGAACCACACACGCCTCGAGAAGATTCGCATCGCCAAGGCACCGACACATACCATCAGCGGTGGCAACGAAGACATCAAGCAGCGCAACGGCATCCTATGTACCGTGCTCGGACTGCTGGCCAAGGGTGACATCAACTGTGCCGGCGACGCCTTCGATCCTCACGGCGACCTGTTTAGCCAGAAGCCGCAGCAAAACGCCAATGACCAGCAGCGACCCGCCCGCAAGCCCGGCGAAGTACCTGCAGGCGTCGTCCGTACCGAGGCTGAGAAGAAGATGGCCGAGGAAGAGGCTCGCCTGAAGAAAGAGGAAGAAGACCGCATTGCCGAGGAGGAGGCACGCCGCAAGCGTGAAGAAGAGGAGCGCATCCGCCGAGAGAACAGCCGTTGGAACAAATTCGTCAAGAAAGCCCGCAAATTCGCCGGCAGCATCATGGAACCCGACGAATAGCAAAGTCGGGTGGGCGGCGTATTCGCCGCCACCATCCTCCACTCGCGCCTACCGCAAAACAGTGCGTTCTCGCGTTTTGCGCGAGAAATAATAACAACAACCCACAAAAAAAACAATAAACATCATGTCAGAAAACAAATACAACATAGACATCCTCGACTTCGGCGAGCCGGAGAAGGAACACAGCATCATCAAAGTCATCGGCGTCGGTGGCGGTGGCGGCAATGCCGTCAACCACATGTACCGCGAGGGCATCCACGACGTCACGTTCGTACTCTGTAACACCGACGCACAGGCACTCAACGACTCGCCCGTGCCCGTCCACCTCCAGCTCGGCAGCGAAGGCCTCGGAGCCGGCAACAAGCCCGAGCGCGCCCGGCAGGCCGCCGAGGAGAGCCTCGACGACATCAAGAACATGCTCAGCGATGGCACACGCATGGCATTCATCACCGCTGGCATGGGCGGCGGCACAGGCACCGGAGCCGCACCCGTCATCGCCCGCGTCTCAAAAGAGATGGGCATCCTCACCGTCGGCATCGTCACCATCCCCTTCCGCTTCGAGGGCGCCAAGAAGATTGACCAGGCTCTCGACGGCGTCGAGGAGATGTCGAAACATGTCGACGCGCTCCTCGTCATCAACAACGAGCGGCTGCGCGAAATATATCCCGACCTCTCGCTCACTGCCGCCTTCGGCAAGGCCGATGACACTCTCTCCGTCGCAGCCAAGTCAATCGCCGAAATCATCACCGTCCACGGACTCATCAACCTCGACTTCAACGACGTGAAGACCGTGCTTAAGGACGGTGGCGTAGCCATTATGTCGACAGGTTACGGCGAGGGCGAGGACCGCGTGAAGAAGGCCATCGACGACGCACTCACTTCGCCCCTGCTTAATGACAACGATGTCTTCAACTCGAAGAGGATTCTGCTGTCCATCGCCTTCAACGAAGAAAAGGGCGGCAACGACAACTTCATGATGGAAGAGATGAACTACGTCAACGACTTCATGGACAAGTTCGGCGACTTCGAGATCAAGTGGGGCGTCGCCATCGACCCCGACCTGGGCAAGCGCGTGAAGGTCACCATCCTCGCCACTGGCTTCGGAATCACTAACGTCGATGGCATGGAAAACCGTCTGAAAAAACACTCTCAGGAAGAGGCCAACCGCATTGCAGAGGAACAGGAGAAAGCAGCTGCACGCGAGGAGCGACGGAACATCTACTATAAGGGAGGAGACGGCGTCCGACGCTACAAGCGCCGTCCACACATCTACCTCTTCCGTCCAGAAGACCTCGACAACGACGACGTCATCTCAGCCGTCGAGTCAACACCTACATATAAGCGTACACGCGAAATCCTCGACAGCATTCACTCGCAGGCCGTCGGCATGCCGCACAGCGATGCCATAGATACTCCTCAGGAGCCGGTACAGGGCGTCATCAGCTTCGTCTGACCTCGCCCATCTCTCACAGCGCCCGACGGTTCCCCCGTCGGGCTTCCCCCCCTCACCCTTCCCCCCTCACCGGCGCCAGCCGATTCTTCACCCTTCACGAACTATGAACATCACAGAACAAGACCGCCAGTTTATGCGCGAGGCCATACGTCTCGCTACCGACAGTGTACGCAACGGAGGAGGCCCCTTCGGCGCTGTCATCGTCAAGGACAACCACATCGTTGCAGGTAGCAGCAATAGCGTCACCATCGACAACGACCCAACGGCACATGCCGAAGTAAACACCATCCGTCAGGCTTGTCGCAAGCTCGGTACCTTCGACCTCTCCGGTTGCACCATCTACACCTCCTGTGAGCCATGTCCCATGTGTCTTGGTGCCATCTACTGGGCACACATCGACCGCATCTACTATGGTAACACACGTAAGGATGCACGCGACATCGACTTTGCCGACGATTTCATTTACGAAGAGCTGGACAAACCACTCGACAACCGCACCGTGCCCATCATACCCATGCTGCGCGACGAGGCCATCGAGAGCTTCCGGTTGTGGAGCGAGAAGACCGACAAAAAAGAGTACTAACCCTTCATCTCTCACTTCTCATCTCTCACCTCTCACTTCTCACCTCTCATCTCTCACCTCTCACTTCTCATCTCTCACCTCTCATCTCTCACCTCTCACTTCTCATCTCTCACCTCTCACTTCTCATCTCTCACCTCTCACCTCTCATGAAACAGACCATACACCTTATATTATATGTGGCAGTTACTATTCTGATGGCGGGCTGTACAGGAGGTGGTGGAACGGAACACGTGCCGCAGGCATCGGACTCTCTATATACCGAGGAGGCGATACGCGACATTTATGGTACGCAGCCGGAGCGGGCACTGGTGATGATTGACTCGGCAGAGATAGTGGGCAACCTGACGGACGACCGCGCCGACCTGCTGCGGGCCACGGTGTATAGCCGTGCCTTTGAATCGATGCGCCAGGATACGGCTATCGTGATTGGCGAGCGGTTGCTGAAGAGCCGGACGGCACAGGAGAATGCAGCCTTCCGTCAGAACGTCTTAGAGGTGCTGGTGTATTCGACACGGCAGATGGAGGATTACGAGTTGCAACTGGTCTATAGCACAGAGTTGACCGATGCCTACAGCCAGCAGGGGGATAAAGTGGAGACCCTGCGTACCGAGGCTGAGATTGGTACCGTGCTCTATCGTCTGGGAAAGACCGATGAAGGACTGGCAAAGATAGACAATGTCATCAATGACCTGAACCCCGTGCGCCAGTTTAACGAACTCGATGCCAGCATCATCGCCATGAAGCGTAAGATAGGTGTCTTACGTGATTACCCGCTGATAGCATCCACTGCACAGGGTATCCTTGACCGCCTTGCCGACTACGAGCAGCACCCTGCCGACTTCCACGACGGCTCCGAGCGAGAACCGACCGACGAGGCACGTCCCGGCTATATCGCTTTCTACCGTTCGCAGGCCTGGGCTTATCTGGCTGCTGCCTACGCCCATTTAAGTGAAAAGGGAAAAGTGAATAGTGAAAAGTTTGCTTCCGCACAAAAAGCACGTGAGTATGTTTCACTTTTTGAGCAGAGCGACTTCGGCCAGACCCTTGCCGGACGGAAGATGATTGCCCCAACGCTGTGCCTGCTGGGCGAGTATGACAAGATGGAGACCGTCTATCAGGAGCTGGAAGCTGTCTTCATGGAACGTGGCGATACCCTTACCCTCGACTATGCCCAGTTGCTCCTCGACCGCGCCAAGGCTGCCGAGGCACAGGGACGCATGA